>ERZ1504283.2-NODE-2-length-89446-cov-18.475462_pt1 | contig 89446 bp, 119 predicted proteins | sample MGYA00571869_ERZ1504283 | MGnify/ENA primary metagenome ERZ1504283 (study PRJEB39906, sample SAMEA3182110) | gut metagenome | biome: human; feature: gut; material: Stool; isolation source: human stools | place: Canada | collected 2013-04-23 ...
AACCATTACAACAATAACAAGAATCTCTATCTTTATAGCCAAAAAAGCTTACTTGCCATGCTTGGCTTTCAAAGTCTCTGATAAGCACCTTATCAAATGGCTTTAGTTCAATATTTGGCTTCAAATCCACAATCTGTTTCTTCTCTGCATCCCAGCGTTTACCTTTTTTAGCTAAAGCGTCAAAGAGCTGCTGCTTCTCAGAGTCAGTTGCTGGGCGGAGACTATAATGAACTCTTGTATTACCATATTCAGCTATAGTAAATTTATCGTCAGTATTATAGAAAGCATAGTAAAAAGCTCTTTCGTCTCCATCTTTATATTCACTTTTTAAGATGAAAATACAATTTGCATAATATCCACCTTTAATTCCTTTCATAAACACAATATCCCCATCCTTGAACACAGGCTGAGCCTTCTCTATCTCCAAGGTCTCCATATTCAGCTTACCACTTAATTCTTTCTCAATGGTATTGATGTATGTAGCGGTACAACTATGTGATGCTTTGTGCCAATCCTTTGTATCCAAAAGACATGAATCAGAATGAATAGACTCTTTGTTACGTTTAACGAATACAGCCTTAACTGTTTGGTATGAAGAATGAGCAAATTCTTTGAATACACAATAGTCGCCCTCTCCATTAGCAAGTACATCGCCCTTCTTCCAAGAAAACTTTGCCCAATCACGCATTTCCTTAGAAGGGAAGAGAATCTGTAAACCATCAGGATAACCTCTTTCTGTACCAAATTCGGAATAACCACGATGGCAAGTAGTATTATTATTAGTCTCATTCGTACACCAGACTACTGTTTCTGTATCTGTAGTACTGATAGTATCTAACTCTACATCTATATTATGCAACCAGTCATACAACTTAGTTCCTTGCGGTTTATCCTTTAAAATAGCCGCTATATTAATTTTTGTCTCCATATCACTTCACTCTTTTAAATTGAACATTCTTTCCGTCTTTTCTGTCGATTGCGGCACAACAAATATCTTTGCAGATATTTTCATAAATATTGCTGCTTATCTCGTCAAAGAAGCAACCATTACATTCTTCTGTCTCGCTTTCAACCACCTTCAAGACGATTTCTGAGCCTATAGGTAAATCTTCCATAACTAATTCCTCATTATGTGACACTTGATAACCTTATGAACCGCATTTGGCTGCGATTTATTAAACTCATCCATAATATGACGCTCCATTTCCTCGGGGAAGATGGGCTTTGTCGGCTTTGGCATAGTGAGGACGGCTTGAATCTTTGCCCCCCCATCCAAGGTAAGCAGACATCTACGACTAATTTTCTCAAATAACATTTTTGTATCTCCTATATTTAAACGTTAAACAAAGTCTTAGTTTTTTATAATCTAATTATATACCACGATAGAAGCGAAGCGAGCCGAAGGCGAGCCTTCCATTACCTCATAGGTATTAGCATACACCCTACAGATTACCCCTCCCTTGATATAAGTATAGTTATTGAGTATCATATCCTTTACATAGTCAATAGAGGATAAAAAACGTTTTTCTATGTTTCTGTATTTGCATAAAATCTCGTTTTTGACCGCAAATTTTACTAAATCAAAAGCTTTCTGTACGCTTACGCTTAACTTCTCAGCTATATACTTATATGATATACCATTCTCTCTAAACTTATCGCCGTAGCCAAAACGATTACAAACCTTCTTAGCCGCCTTCAACTCTTTTAAGCCTTTAGGGTGCTTAGACTGCTGAATCATTTGCTTAGCGTAATTCTTTCGATTCTGTACATCAATGATAAGCATAGCAGATAAGGTATCTTCTATGAACTTTACATTCTGTGCATAGGCATTCTTTTTAGAATCATTCCTTGAGATAAACTCGATATTAGGAACGAGGACGTTCCTGTGAGAGGTATGACTTTTTAGAGACTTGAAGACGAGGCAACGATTATTCTTGCCCGTGAACTCAACCAAGCCCAGAGCCTTCAAGGTATCAATACGCTTACGGACAGCACAGGCACTTACTCCCGTGATTTCGTGAAGCTTATTGATGCTCCATCTTTGCACGGCAGAAGACTTGACCCTTGTCTTAATGAAAAGGGAAAATGCAATTGCTTTCCTTAACTCGGGATTGCAATACATATTGTTCAATATCTTTCTGCGTATCTCCATTTTACAGATGCTTTAAAAAGTCAAGAGCAGCAAAGAAATGGGGATTCTCTGCTGCTCCGTATTTAGTAGCCTTGCGGCTCACGTAAATCCAAAATCTTACACTTTAGAAAGTTCCCCATAAACTCGCTAAGTGATAGTGTTCTATCTTAAACACACCGCAAAATTAATAAAAATCTGTCAAATAACCAACTTTTCTATTAATAAATTTAAAATAATTAATAGTTTCTATTCGCTTTTTAATAGATTTTTATAACTTTGCATTATATTTTCTATTAATAACCAAATAATAAGTAATAGCGTATGATATACAATCAATATCAGCAGTATGAACTCTCCGACCGCATCATGCAAGCGGTATGTGAGGTAGGCAAGGTTACGTTCATGGAACTTTGCTCTGCGGTGAAGACCGTTAAGCTCAACACCCTTAGAGGACTATATTGTCTCATAAGCCGTGATTATTGCATTCATCCCGACCGCTCGGCTCGCCTACTCTGCCGTACCAGAGCAAACGTAATCAATCAAGCACGAAAGTATATGCAATACGTTCAGTCAAAGGATAAGTACACCTTATCTATATATAACCAAATCGTAGAACTCTTAAAAAGTAACAAAGAATGAAAAGAACAGATTATGAGCTTACCATGCCCGACCAGCTCTTCCCAACGGACAATGACCTAGAGATTCCGATACTCGATATTGATATGCAAGCCAAGGAGTGTCAGTCACCCTTCCTCTGCTTCGGCGAACAGAAGAGAACCTTCAATCTCAATGGCGAAGGCTCTTTGCACTTCTATACCGATGATTACCGCTTCTCAGCTATCTACGAGCACCCTGAGAAGATATTGCAGCATCACCCTGCCGTTATCGTTGAGCCGAACTTCTCCCTATATAATGAAATGCCCGTATCTTTCGGCTTGCAGGCTATCTACAAGAAACGTTGGATTGCCCGTTGTATGCAAGGTAAGGGTATCGGTATCTTCGTTGACCTCAACGTGGCGCAGAAGTTCTATCGCCTCAATATGATTGGCGTACCTCGTGGATGGCGTGCCTTCGCTACCCGTGGATATTCGGATAGACTGAATAACCTCGCCTTTGAGTATTCCATCGCAAGCGATTGGGCAGAGGGCAAAGAGCCGCTATTTGTTATCTACGGCGGCGGTGCTGAGTGTCGGCGGTTCGCCCAGACCCATAAAGGTTGTATCTACATCAACCCTGTTGTCACTACTAAGAAGCAGCTTGCCGCCTTGCAGAAGATTCACGAAGGTGTTGCCTTTATCGGAGAAGAGTTCTCTGTTAAGGCGCAGCTTGATAAGCTCACACCTTTCTCCAAGCAGATTGAGGATTTCCGAACAGATAACGTCTCTAAACAGATTGAGGAAAAGTAAGATTGTTTATGCGAGATATGGCATTTATTTGCTGTATCTCGCTTTCTTTTGTATCTTTGCATCAGCAAAACGGAAATTGTGGAATATAGGTTCTGAGGTGTCATAACTATATGTATTAGTTAAGATTTGGTTAAATGAAAATAATAGTTAGTTTTTAGTCTATAAGCAGCCGCCTGTGATAGGTAGCTGCTTTTCTTATATATAATAGGTATAATATTTTATGATAACTTCAAAGGCTACTCATTATATGGGTAGCTTTTTTATTTGTTTACACGCAACCTATTATTTTCTATTAAAACCCGAATAATCTCCGTAACTTTGCAAATAATAATTATTAAATAATAAAATTATGGCAAGAGAAAAGAGAATCTCACAGAACCCATCCATCGCAAAGGATGAGCTTCTTGTAAAGCTGGGTTTTCGTGAAATGATTGACATTACAAAGCTCCTCTATAATGAGGGGCAGATTGATGGCGTTCCAAAGAACCCTCGCTACTTAAAGGAGAGCGAGCACGACAAGCTCGTCAAGTCACTCGCCGATAGCCCAGAGCTCTTAGAGTACAAGCCTTTGATGGTTTATGGCTTGGAGGATGGTACATACGTCACCATCTGCGGTAATATGCGCCTCAGAGTGGCTAACGAGTTACGCATCGGTGGAAATACGAACTTCGATAAGCTGCCTTGTTTCGTCTTGAAGACCGATACCCCAATTCAGAAAATCAAGGCGTATGCTATCAAGGATAACGTGCAAGCAGGTAATTGGGATTGGGATGAGCTTGCCAATGGTGAATGGGAAACCGATGATTTGCAGAATTGGGGTGTTGATTGCTCTTTTCTCAATACCGATGAGGATGATACCGATATTGATGAGCTATTCGAGGATGCCCAAAATACCGAGAGCAAAGTTAAAGATATTAAGCTCTCCGTCCATATTCCACAAGAGTTGGAAGATAAGGTAGATGAGATTAAGGAGATTATCAAGTCTGCCGTTTCCGAATACGAAGGTGTGGAAATAAAATAATAGAGATATGGAAGTCTATCTTGCGGCGGTGGCTTACTGGAAATCTTAGTAAGTTTTGGAAAAGTGTTAGTATGGAATTATATATAGCAGGGACTTTAAGTAGACCCTATGTTTATGAAAAGGCTATGGAAGTTTTTTTAGCAGGTGAACACCCAGTAAAGAACGGCAAGGATGCCGATTGGGAAGGATTAAATATATTGGAAACTTACTATTATCTACAGAATAATAAAGAGTTTCCTCGATTGATAGGCAATTTTCAGAATTTCCTATTAGATAGTGGTGCTTTCACATTTATGTCGGGAGCAGGTGTAGTTAACTTCGATAAATACGTAGAAGGATATGCTGCATTCATTAAGAAGTGGAACGTAAAGAACTTCTTTGAGCTTGATATTGATTCTGTTGTTGGTATCAAAGAGGTTGAAAGACTTCGTGAAAAGCTCGAAAGATTAAGTGGACGTAAGCCTATCCCCGTTTGGCATAAGTCACGAGGAAAAGAGTATTTTATTGAAATGTGCAAGAATTACCCTTATGTGGCTATCGGTGGTATCGTGACTAAAGAGATACCTATCAATAAATATGAGAAGTTATTTCCTTGGTTCGTAAAGACAGCACATAAATATGGCTGCAAGATACATGCTCTTGGATATACAAATATCAGAGGATTGCATACGTATCACTTTGATTCCGTGGATTCTACAGCTTGGCTTTATGGCAATATGAGCGGTTCTATATATAAGTTCAATGCCAAGAACGGAACTATGGATAAAACCAAAGCACCTGAGGGCAAGAAACTTCGCTCAAAGTTGGTTGCTGCACATAATTTCGGCGAGTGGGTACGCTTTATGAAGTACGCCCGTGCAAGATTATAAAAGATAAATATTTAAATTTTAATTAGTTATGAAAGATTCATTGATTATTGTATCAGGAGGTATGGACTCGGTAACTCTCCTGCATGAGAAGAAAGAGAACATTGCTCTCGCTATTTCTTTTGATTATGGCTCTAATCATAATCAGAAGGAGATTCCTTTTGCTAAGTTGCATTGTGAGCGACTTGGTATCAAGCATATTGTTATTCCACTCAACTTTATTCACGACTATTTCAAATCCTCTCTCCTCGAAGGTGCTGAAGCTATCCCAGAAGGCAATTACGATGATGAGAACATGAAATCAACCGTAGTTCCTTTCCGTAACGGCATTATGCTCTCTATCGCTTGCGGTATCGCAGAGAGTAATGGATTGAAGAAGGTGCTTATTGCTAACCATTTCGGCGACCACGCTATCTATCCAGACTGCCGCAAGGGCTTTATTGATGCCATGTCAGAGGCTATGAAGAATGGTACTTACGAGGGTATCAGCATTGATGCTCCTTACACCAACATTACGAAGACAGATGTTGCTCGCCACGGCAAGGAGCTTGGCATTAACTACGCTGAAACTTGGAGCTGCTATAAAGGCGGTGAGAAGCATTGTGGTAAGTGTGGAACTTGTATGGAACGCAAGGAAGCTCTCCGTGATGCTGGTATCTCTGACCCAACTGAATACGAGGATGAGTAAGGCAAGCGGAGGTACACGAAACTATTCGGGTAACCCTAAGACGATGGCTAAGAGAGAATCAGAATTTCAAGCCATCGTCTCTACGGGCAACTATAAAGATAGCTACTTCGATAAAAGCGGCGGTTATTATGTGGTACATAACAACCATAATAAGATTGCTGACCCGAATACCAATAAGGAAATGTATGCCGCAGAAGTTCTTGCCAAAAAGGGTTATCGTGTATATTTGATGAGCGAAATGTCGTATATAACGGGAGCGAAGAAGACTGATGGCTTCAAAGAGCACGCCGTGATGGATATGAAAACCATCAACTCGGCGAGTGCCTATAAGGTAGAGAATGCATTGAAGAGTGCTGCAAAGCAAGGGGCAGAGGTTGCTATCCTCATACAGAATAACAAGGCTATGACAAAGGAATATGTCAAAGACCAAATTTCTATGTATCTCACTCATGCAAAAGGAAATGAAAGAGGTAACTTAAAAGAAGTTATTGTTGTTGGCTTATCAGGCAATGTTCATCGCCATAAACTTTGATAAAAAACAGCAAAGCAGGTACACCTCTTTGCCTTTGAAGAATAAGCATGAAATCGAGCAGCCAGTGTACTGACCCACCCGATTTATTCCTCTCGGTCGCAAAATTAAGAATAAAAATTGAAATAACAAAATAAAAGGAAGAAAAATTATGTATTACGTTTCAAAAAGAATGGAGATTGCCGCTTGTCATAAGCTGAATCTCTCTTATGAAAGCAAGTGCGCCAACCTTCATGGGCATAATTGGATTATTACTGTCTACTGCAAGGCTGAAAAGCTAAACAAAGATGGTATGGTGATGGATTTTAAGCATCTTAAACAGAAGATTCATGGTTATCTCGACCACGGAAATCTTAATGAGCTTTTGCTATTCAATCCTACCGCTGAGAATATTGCTAAGTGGGTTACTAAGCAGTTCTCAGAGTGCTACAAGGCAAAGGTACAGGAGAGTGAAGGCAATATCGCCGTTTATTGTGACGATGATAAGATTGACGGAAAGGAGGCTCTCTAATGGCTAAGTATAAAGTAAACGAAATCTTCTACTCTATCCAAGGTGAGGGAAGACATGCAGGTAGAGCGGCTATCTTCGTCCGCTTCTCGGGTTGTAACTTGAAGTGTCCTTTCTGTGATACTGATTTTAAGAAGTATGAGGAAATGGGAGCTATTGATATTCTGAATAAGATTCAGTTGCTCTCACCTGATTGCAAGTTCGTTGTCTTTACGGGCGGTGAGCCTACATTGCAAGTGGATGAGGAGCTTACTACTCTTCTCCAAAATTGGGGCTACTATATTGCTGTGGAGACCAACGGAACGCACAAGATTCCAGGTGGTATCAACTGGGTTACTTGCTCTCCTAAGTGCTTATTCGTTAAGGGCGCAGAACCTATCATTAAGGTTGCTACCGAGGTAAAGATTGTCTTTGATGGTGAGCACGAGATTACCGATTGTGGTATTGATGCAGATTATTACTACGTTCAGCCTTGTGATACAGGCGATGCGAAGAAGAATGCTGAGATTCTGAAACAAACAGTTGCTTTCGTAGAGGCTAACCCTAAATGGCGGCTTTCCTTACAGCAGCAGAAGATTCTCAACGTGAAATAAATCATTTCGCCTATGAGCAAGAATAAAAAGAAAACCCCGACAAAGTATCGTCCTATCTGCTTTTATTGCGGTGGGAAACTTTGTTGGGATTCATCAGGTGACCGCAGCGAGGATGATGATTCCGTAGTTGATTACTATCATTGTATGCAATGCGGTACTTCTTATGAGGTATATGAGCCTAATGAGGAGGAGAAGCAAGATTATAAAGAATATTGGAAAGGTAAATAATATGGCTAAGATTACAAAAGAAACAGCAGAAAAGCATATCAAAGAACTCTTGGAGTATATCGGTGAAGACCCTAACCGCAAGGGCTTAGAGGGCACACCTGACCGCATTATCAGAATGTGGAAAGAAATATTCAGAGGTTATGACCCTTCACAGAAGCCGAAGATTACCACCTTTGATAACAATGATGACGGTATCATCTATGATAACATGGTTATCGACCAAGGCGATTTCCATTCAAACTGCGAGCATCATTGTGTTTGGTTTTGGGGCAAGTATTGGTTCGCATATATTCCGAATCCAAAGGGAAAGATTCTCGGTATCTCTAAGATAGGTCGTGTAGTTGATTACTGCTCCGCTCGCTTACAGATACAGGAACGATTGGTACACGACATCGTAGATATGCTGAAAGATGCTCTCGGTAGCGAATACCCACCACTTGGTATTGCTCTCGTGATGAAGGGTCATCATTCTTGCAAAGAGTTCAGAGGTGCAAAGAAGAAGGGCATTATGACCTCTTCTTACCTTGAAGGTGCATTCAAAGACGACCCACAAGTGAGGGCTGAGTTTATGAACCTCGTAAATGGTGATAAGTATGAAGGTTAAGTCAGTCAAAACACAAATCTTGGAGGAAGTGGGGTTTCTGCTTCCTACCAAGAAGCTTCTTTCCTCTAAGGAAAAGGTTGAAATCATGGAGCAGTTCTTGATGATGCCAGCGAGCCAGATAGTGACTTTGCAACAAGATGGACGCAAGTCATCTTTTGTACAGCAGATAGCAAAGCTGCTCTATAACAACAATCTTGGAGAGTACTTTAATGTACTGAAAATGTGCCGAGAAATGGCAGCAGAGGAAAAAGAGAATAAAGATGCTTTTCTTAAATAAAAGCTATTGTTGGGAATAAATTAGGAATAAAAGTTATTAATATGCCATTATCAAGAGATGAAAGCAAGCGAAAGAAACAGCTTGCAAACCTTGAAAAAGGTAAGTTTAAGAAAGGTGGAGTTGGCAACCCGAAGGGCAGACCACCAAAGCCTAAGACGATGTCATTGTTCATCGAAGAAATGAAGGAGAAGGGCTACGAAGTGCCTTCCTCTCAGATTATCGCAGAGTCTTTTCTGTATATCGCTACCCTGCCCCAAGCCGAATTGGAGGCGGTGTTGACAGATAAGTCACGCCCGATGATGCAACGCATTATTGCCAAGGGAATACTTGATAAGAAAGGGCTTGATGTGCTCGAAAGAGTTATTGATAGAGCCTACGGAAAGATTCAGCGCATTGACCTTACAAGCAAGGGCGAGCAGATTAAGCAAGACCCATTGCAAGTACATGTTGTTACCAATAATGAAGAGTATCAGAAGATTCTCGCTGAGATTCAGAAAGAGAAAGAAAAGAAGGATGCTGAGCCAGATAAAAATATAGGAGAATAAATATATGGAAATACAGAAGAAATGGGCTATGCCAAGTGGTGATACTTTCGGTATAAAGCCAATCAAAGAACTTTTTGATAAATATAATAAAGGTGGTGTTATTATTGACCCATTCGCAAAGGATTGCAAGCTCGGAACAATTCGCAATGACTTAAATCCGAACTGTGATACTCAGTATCACCTTGACGCATTAAAGTTCCTTCAAGGGCAGAAATCCAACTCTGCTGATATGGTATTATACGACCCACCTTATAGTGTTACACAAGCATCTTTGCTATATAAGGATTTTGGCAAAGAGAAATTGGAGATAAATGTCTCTAATGCCAAATATTGGTCTTTATGTAAGAAGGAGATTGCAAGAATATTAAAGAATGAAGGTATCTGTATTTCTTGTGGTTGGAATACACAAGGAATAGGAAAATGTAACGGAGCGGTATGTAAAGAGATTCTTATCGTAGCACATGGCGGTTCGCACAACGATACCTTAGTCACAGTTGATGAGATAAAGAAATAAGAGCAGATAAAGGATAATAGAGATATGCCGCACGTATATTTAGCAAAGAACTACATGAGGGTAAAGGCAGCGAAAGAAGCAGGGTTCACAACTTGCTCTCTTCAAGGCTCAAGTCGTAGTGCCAAAACGTATAGCGTTGTGCAGTTCCTTTGTATGCTTTGCTTCAACTATGCTGGAACGACCGTTTCCATCATTCGTGCTGGTATGCCTTCCATTAAACGAACTGTCTATCGTGATTTCAAAGATATAATGCTCAACTTTGGTTGGTGGGATGATAAGTGCATGAATAAATCGGAGTTCGTTTATACCTTCCCAAACGGCTCTTGGATTGAGTTCTTCTCCACCGATAATGAGCAGAAGGTGCGTGGTTCTAAACGTAAGATACTTTTCGTAAATGAGGCGAATGAGCTTTCTTTCATCGAATGGCAGCAGCTTCAGATGCGTACCACGGAGTTCTCTATCCTTGATTATAACCCTTCCTTCTCAGAAGACCATTGGATAAATCAGGTAAACGAGGAGAAAAGCACTTATTGGTTTATATCCACCTATAAGGACAATCCTTTCCTCGAACCAAAGGTTATCGCTGAGATTGAGAGCCTTAAATGGAAGAATCCGAGCCTTTGGCGTATTTATGGTTTGGGATTGCGCTCTATGGTTGAGGGCTTGATTTTTAAGAATGTAGTTGTTGATGATTATATTCCTATACAAGCGCACAGACACCGATACAGAGGTATTGACTTCGGTTACTCCAATGACCCTACAGCGATAGTTGATGTGTATATCTACGGAAAGATTATCTATATAGATGAAATATGCTATCAGACAGAAATGCTTGCTTCTGATATTATCAGAGTATTGAAAGAGGATAAAAAAAATATTGAGGTAATATCAGAGAGTGCCGACCCTCGTCTGATTGATGAAATCTATAATGCTGGTATTGATATAAAACCTGTAAAGAAGTTCGCAGGTTCTATTCAAGCTAGTATTATGAAGATGCAAGAATACACAATTCATATAACAAAACGCTCTACAAATGTAAGAAGGGAATTTAACAATTATACCTACCGCCAAGACAAGGAAGGAAAGTGGCTTAATGAGCCTATAGATATGTATAATCACGCCATCGATGCATGCCGATATGTTGTCATGGAGAAGTTATTGGGTGATTATGGTAGCGGAATGCAAGCCGCCGACATTCTCGGTCTGATGGGTTAAAATCGAAATGTTTATGAAACGAATATATGATAAACAACCAAGGGAGCATCATCGTAAACGCTCCCACTATAATAGCAGAGGAGTAGCCAAACTATCCTTTGATAATGAGAAGGCAGCCGCAAGATACATAAAGAAAAAACGGCTACTCGGTTACTCCGCATATCTTTGTAGTGAGTGCAATCATTGGCACATTGGAAGACTGCCGAAATAGGCGTTTTTCTTTTGTTTACACAGGGTTTCTTCTTCATGCCTATATAAGTTATATTATTACTAACTTTGCCCTTGTTATAACAAAAAATATTCATATATGAGAGCAATAGAACAGATAGTAGCACAAGATGCGAGCACAGTCCGCTCGGTATTGACAGCAAGAAAGAAAGGCTTTAAGACACCACTGAGTGTGCTTGAAGACCAATGGAATCCATCAAAGCATAAAATCTTTGATGAGGATTTTCGTCCTAAGAAGCGAATCAAAGTACCTACGGGTCAGTATGACCCTATCACACAGAAACCGATTTACAAGGATAAGAAGGTTGAGCCAGTAAGAATCGCTATTCCTGCTCAGAAGTCAATCGTAAATCTTACTGTAGGTTTCTTGCTTATGAATGCCGTTACCTATAAAGCTACGGCACATGGTGTTGATATAAAGAAGATGAATGATAAGCAGCAGAAGCTATATGACGGCATCATGCATTGCTATCACGACAACAAGATGAAGTACTTCGATAAGCGACTTGCCCGTACCCTCTTCAAGGAATGTGAGTGCGCCGAGTTATGGTATATGCCAACAGACGCAGAGGGAAAGCTTCGAGGCGAAATCAGAGTTCAGTTGCTTTCACCTTCAAACGGCGATAAGCTCTACCCTCATTTCAACGATTTCCATATCATGGATGGCTTCGCCCGTGAGTACTATGTATATGATGAGCTTGGAAAATCTGAGCTACATTTTGATGTATATACAGATAGATTGTGCTATCAGTACACTAATATTGATGGCGCAGGATGGAAGCTTATCTCTGCCCTACCTCATGGCTTCACGAAAGTTCCTGTCGTTTACTATAGACAAGACCAAGCAGAGTGGGAAGATGTTCAACGGGCTATTGATAGAGTGGAGACTTGTATCTCTAATTGGGGTGATACAAATGACTATTTCGGGACACCTAAATACTTTATCAAGGGTCGTTTGGAAGGCTTTGCTGAGAAGGGCGAGCAAGGTGCTGTATTCGTAGGTGGTAACGATTCAAGTATGAACGTTCTTTCTTGGGATAAGTCACCTGAGAGTGTAAAGGGAGAAATTGCTTATCTCTTTAATATCATCTACTCGTTCACTTCAACAGCCGACATCAGCTTTGAGAATATGAAGACTTTGGGCAGCAACACCTCGGGTGCGGCTATCCGTTTGATGTTCACCGCTCCTTATATGAAAGCGGATTTGAAGACAGAAATGTTCGGTGAAATGTTCACTCGCCGCTCGAATATCGTAGCTAACGGCATCTGTAATACGGGAGTTTACGTAAAGGGTATCGACCAGAGTGTTGCTGAGCAGATTGACTTTGAGCCAGTATTCAAGCCATATCTGCCAAAGAATGATGTTGAAATGTTGCAACTTATCACTTCATCCAATGGTGGTGCGAAATCTACCTCTAATCGCCGTGCTATCGAGCTTAATCCTCTCAATGATGACCCTGATAAGGTTGAGGAAGAAATGAAGAGTGAACAGGAAGAAGCGTTGGCGCAGCAAGCAGCCCTTTCGGGACTTGGTAGTGCCGCAAGTGGAAGTCAGTCAGTTTCCAATGAAGAAGAGGAAGAAGAATAACTATGTCAAAGAAGCTCACATCAAAACAGCAGAAAGAACAACTGAATAATCTGTTCGCCGTTTATAATAAGCGGTTGGGCAGATTATACAGCGATTATGTCAAGAAGCTCACCTCTCTTGGCTATGGAGAAGATGTGCTCGAAGATGATGCGCTTTTTAACTTTGATAACTTTCCGCAGTTAAAGGCTCGTTTGAACGACATCTTTAATGATTACTATCAGAATAGCCTTCTTTGTTATAAGAGCGGCATCACCGATGGTGTAGCGTTGGCGTATAACCACGATGAGATGGTTATAGGCGGTTATTCCGTGCTTACTGATAAAGCTATAAGGGTTGCAAGAGATACCGCCGCAGCCACGTTTATTGCAAATCGTTTGAAAACAAAGAACGGATTGAATCTCGCTCAGACTGTTTGGAACTACTGCCAACAGACGAAGAGTGAGTTTGAAATGGCTATGAGCAACACCATTGCGGACGGAATCAAACAAGGCTCATCAGCAGAGGAAATCGGCAAGAGTATTCGCAGATACCTTAACGACCCAGATATGATGTATCGCCGTTATCATACCATCAAGGTTCAGAAGAACGGAAAGAAGAAAGATGTGGTGACTTGGCGCAGACGTAGAATCATTGACGGCAAGGTGCGCTTTATTGAAGAGCCTTTGGAGAAGGTAGGCATGGGTGTTTACCGCTCGGCGAGAAAGAACGCTCTCAGAGTAGCAAGAACTGAGATAAATTCCGCATATCATAAGGCAAGAAATGAGCGATGGCAGAAAGAACCATTCGTTATCGGTCAGTATATTCACGTATCACCACAGCATAATATTGATGATATATGCAACGACCTTGAAGGTCGCTACCCGAAAGATTATGTATGGATTTCTTGGCATCCTCAATGTATCTGCACCTCAGACCCTATCACTATACAAGGCGATGAGAAAAAGGAGTTTTATAAACGCTTGATGGCTGGCGAGGATATGAGTAACTACGTATCCCCTTTTGCCGTGCTTACTATGCCCGAAAAGTACAATCAGTACATCAAGGATAACTCCGAAGCTATCGTGAAGGCAGGAATGAAGGGTAAATTGGCTTGGCACTTACAAGATAATACAAAGTATTGGGCACATCTTTTAAGCCCGTTAGACCGCAAGAAATTGGGGTTAAAGTCGGTTTCTTCTAAGGAGCTTATACTTGCGAAGGCAAAGGAACGCCACGCCCTTAGAACTAAGGAGCAAATAGATAAAATACAGAGCCGATGGGATAAGCATAGACGTGACTATTACAATGGCTTGGTTCATAATCTGCTCGGTAGTAAATCTGTTACGGATATAAAGAGCCAAGACCTCTTTGAACGGTACTATGCTATCCGCTACGCAATCAAGGACAAAAAGAGTGCTTCTGAGATAGCTTCTTTGTTTGATAGATTCAAGCGAGGTTATCAGACTAAACTTGCATGGACTGACCGCAAGGTTGCAATGAATGTTATGAAGGTGGCTGCTAATTACGGAGAGACCGATGTTTCTGCCGTTCTAAGCGCATTAAAGTCTGCTAACTATACATTGGCTAGGAAAGAAGCAAAAACGCTCGCAAACGCCATTTCTGCCATTAAAAAGGATGAACTATCACTTTCCGCTCTCATCCCTGATGTCAATAAGTGGCATAAGCAGTTCACGTCAAAGGAATTGCACGGAGTATATGATGCCGTAGAGGCGAAGTTGGCTCAATGGCAAAGCTTGACGCTTGAAAAGCAAGTTAGCAAATTGCAATTTGAGGCAGTTGATTTCCTTGGTGGAAATATGCACGGGGTTCAACAGAAGTATGCTACATGGAAGGTATCGCAAGCGGCATATATAAAGAAACTTGGCGAGGTTAAAGATGCTATTGATTGGGCAAATATCAGTACTAAACTTGCTGATGTTAAAACCTACAATACGCAAAGCAAGGTTTACCATAAAATGCTATACGACCTTGAAAACGCTATCAATGCAAAAGATATGGCACTCGCACAACAACTTCTATCAGACACCGAAGCCAAGAGACAACAACTAATGAACCTCAAAGCAAAAAGAGGTATCAAAAGCAATGGCTCTATTCCGTTTGATACAGATGCTTACTCGCAAACAAGAAAGAATGCTGCTATTTGGTGTAAATCCTCAACCGAGAGTCATAAGTTATTTGATGCCGAGAGTAATGCTTTTTGGAATAATGTTATGACAAAAGAAGAGCACGTTGGTTGTAGAGCATACACGGGAGGTAGCGGACACATGAATAGACCTTTGCGAGGATATGATGGCAGTTGGGGATGGTCTCATTATAAAGGAGTTGGAAACGTACCTTTGGATAGAGAATATGGTGAAGACCACATAAAATCTCTTTATTCTGCACTTGAAAAGAGCGTAACTAAGAAAGATATGTGGCTACAGCGAGGTAATGAAAATTGGGAAGGAGTTGAAGGCTTCTTTGGTGTAAAAAATCTATCAAAAGCAGACTTACAAAAGTTTGTTGGAAAAGAGGTTACCGACTGGAGTTTCTGCTCTTGTGGAACAGCAAAAGGCACAGGATTTAGTGGAACTATCTTTAATATATATTGTCCTAAAGGAACAAAGGCATTCTACGCTTCACCTCATTCGCAGTTTGGTTACGAGAACGAGACTATCTTACAGCTTGGAACGAGATTTAGAATAACAAAGGTTGAAGTTACGCCATACGGTAATGTTTATGTGGATATGGAGGTTATCGGATATGATAAACATCCATTATTATAAAAAAAGGGGTGATTTCTCACTCCTTTTCTTGTTTGTATTGATTTATGTACCACTCCTTAAAGCCATCGTTTGTTTGCATCCAGTGTGTATAACGATTGAATAAAAGAGCTTTTAAGGTAATAGGAACGCCATCATCGTTCTTAAATAAACTAAGACCAGCACGCAAATAATCATCAAGCCAATTACCAACCATTTTAAAGTTTTCACTATCTTCCTTTGGATTTTCTGATAGCTCTACCCAAACCTTTTCATACTCCCAGAACAATACATTTGTTTCTTTTGATGGCTCTGCTTCACCTTTGAAGTATCGGCAGAACTTGATTAAATCTTTCTTATTCGCCATATCTATAAATAAATTTAATTACTACATCCTTCATATCCAAAGGAAGATAATTCAATGCTTTTTCCTTCATTTCTTGTGGAATGCCGAAGAGTGGCTGAGCGATTGAACCAACGATTGCTCCCATCGTATCGCTATCACCGCCGTATGATACAGCATTTCTGATTGCATCCTCGAAGCTATCACTATTAAGGACTATTTTAAAGGCGAGTGGAACGCATTCTTGGCAAGTTTCTGCCCATTTTCCTCTTGGAATAAGATTCTTATCCCAATCAGAGCCATAATATAATATCGCTGCTGTCTTAATAAAACTTTTTCTTTTAAATACTCTTAAATCACAGATACAATCTGCTACCGCAGCAGCACCTATCATTCCTTCAACGTGACTATGTGACACCTTTGCACTCATCATTGCCTGACGAACAGCATCAACATTATTTTCGAACGCCCAACTCACAGGACTAACTCTCATAGCTGCTCCATTTCCAAAACTATCATAAGGCTCTGGGTGCTTACTTGTAAGCCAATTAGAGAAACCACAGCCATATCCTCCCATCGGATTTGGATAACGCCTACACCATTTAAGAAGCGATTCTCTGAAATCTGACGCATCTGGTATCCCATCTTTTGCTTGTAATATTGCATCAGCAATAGCTATTGTACAGATAGTATCATCTGTAAAATTACAACCTTTGTCAAATAGTTTAGAGTTATAATAAAATGTGTTATTAAACTCATATTTAGAGCCTACAATATCTCCTATAATTGCTCCTATCATAGCTGTATCTCCTATTTTAATGTTAATTATTCGCAAATTTACGAAGAAATATTCAGATAACCAAATATTTTTTATTACTTTTGCATTAATTGTTGTATCGAGTGCGTATCTCCTATGTACTCACAACGTTAAACATAATAATTATTTACATCTAGCATCGTCCTCATTCGTATCTCCGAGGACGGTGCTTTTTGTTTATAAGAACTCCTTTAAAGCAACGTGATAAACGTCATACATCAGGCGAGTTACATATAATACGGCTACCTTATCAACTACGAAAGAAGGATAAGGCTTACCCTCTTCGATGATTGTGTTTAACGATAATTTCGGGTACTTGGCTGAATACAGCTTCAATGCTTTCAGAAGCTCATCCAACCTTTCTTCCCCGAATGCTTGCTTTATCTTCTCCTGATTTCTGAGAGCAAAACGAGCCATAAGCTAATTATACTTGATTATCTTATACTCCATTTCGAGCATAACGTTGCCGAATAAGGCTAAAAGTACGTCAAATGCTCTCATATCTTACTCAGCTTTATCAACGATAACAAGGTTTTTCAATCTCTCCAAGAATGTGTGATAATCATCCTCGCAGGGAATCACTTGACCGCCCGTTGGTGTGGTCTTGCAATTAAGCTTTATAGATGTTGCTATATCGCCATTCCGTGAAGGTTCAACGTAAGCGATATTATCTATATTAACAAGGGTACAATGCCCTTTATACTTTACCTCAATAAACTTTGTCATAATCTTAATTATTTATATCCGCATTTAATACCAGAGCAGCAGCCACCTAAATAGAAGTGGCAGAAGCCTAAGAAATAGTGCTCACAATGCTCATTTATCTTAATCTCTTCCTTTTTTATAATTGAATGAATGTAGCAGTTTATTCTTCTTAAAATCATAAGAATAGCCCTTATCCTTCATTATCCCTAATAAGTAGTCTCTTTCTGTATCATTTGCTTTCCTTAGATACCCTGTAGAGTACTTTACATTCGTAGAGGTATTGCCTGCCCCTATCCCTAATTTTTCGAATATGAAAGAATACTTAGCGTGAGCTTCTATCCAATCTTCGTTATGTACTTTATGTAGGATGAAGACGCAATGTTCTCCTCTCCAATCATTCTCCAATGTTAAAATATCGCCTTCTTTATACATATCTTATTCACATTCATCTAAATATTCACACCAAGCCTCGTTAAAGACCCTATTTAAACGCTCATTCTTCTCAACCTCTTCATAGGTAAGATTAAGCGGTGGAAGCGCATCTTGAGGTGTATATGTATATCCGCATTCATGGTTAGCGAACTCATATTTGAATGCTGATTTAAGATTATCACCATCCTTTAAGAACTCTTTAAGCTCTTTCTGTGTTCTCTGAAAGTGCTCCTCGAAAAGATGGGTATCTTTCTTTAAGCAATAGCAACCACCAACGAGCATATCAATCTTACTAATATCTTCGGCGTTGGTGGTAAGCCCCCACTCTTCCATCATTTTCTTAAACTGCTCTTTACCAAAAGCTGCTTTCATGGGCAATTTATTAAGCTCTTTCTGATGCTTCTTCTTTAATTCTGCGTACTTATTCATTGTCGTATCTCCTATATATCATTAATTAGTAAAGCTGTTCTGTTCTTGTATAGCAGCCCTTTACGGCATACTCTTTACGTTTCTTTTCAGCTTCATTGTAATCAGAGTTAACGGCAACTGTCTGCCATTTACCACCTTCGTAAATCTGAGCAACGTAATCAAAAACGTTAGCCTCTACTACCTTTCCGTTAATCATTGTAACTTTCATTGTTGTATCTCCTATAATTTAATTGTTAAACCTATTTATTAATTATCTACACCGCAAAATTAATAATTTCTTTTGAAACCACCAAATCTTTTCGGTGTTTTTATTAGTATTTTAATAGCTTTTAATATATTGATATGTAAATTAAGGTTATATTAATATAAAAAATGCAATATAAATATATAGTATTCATTTTTTCGCTACCTTTGCATACATAACCAAATCAGACGAGTTATGACACAGATTTATAACGCATCACCAAAGGAGTTGGCGGCAATGGCTCAACGCTACCTCCGTGATGGAATACTAAGCAGAGCCACATATTGCTACGAGCGGCTGATGTACCTCGGTTGCTTGCGCAGAACGGGTTATCTTCGCCTTGCCTTAGTATATACCAAGCAAGGAAAAGATAATGCCGCAGAGCGTGTTTTAAGTAGGTATTGTACAATTTATAAATATTAATATAGGAGATATAGAATATGAAGAAGCTTTTATTTATCGGAGCTATGCTATTCTTTACGATGCAAACATTCGCACAAGAGTGGTCGAGTACTTTACATAAGGCAGATGAACTAAGAGGAACAAAAGAGTATGTATCATTTATGTATGAGGATGAAGAGAAGAATACTTTTATCTTCTGGTCTCATTATAAAAATGATTTTAGAATCATTTGCAATGAAGGTATCTTTGATTACGATAAGAATAACTCCTTTGTGGCTACATTTGGATATTATGATGAGAATGGGCAGCTCAAAAAGAAACAGAAGATAACTATGTTCTTGGAGAGTGGAAATCCTAAAACGGCATCACCTGGAATGTTTAAGAAAGGAGAGGTAGTAAAATACCTAAAAGAAGGTCGTGGATATATAAGAATCCTTGCGAAACAATTTGAAAGAGTATCATTGTGGGAAATGAAAATTCCTTGTATGGATAAATAACAATGAAAGAGATAGAGCAGATAAATACTCATCCATTAAAGGAAATCTTTGAGGGTGAAGCATCAGGGTTCACGCCTTGGCTTACAAAGAATATCGGTGTACTATCAGAGAAGTTGGAAATCAATATCTCAGAAGCAGAGCGTGAGCATAAACTGGAGACGATGAAAGTTGATATTGTAGCCAAAGCTGGCGATGATGGAGAGAAAAGCATCATCATAGAGAATCAGTTTGGCGATAGCGATTCCGACCATTTGGGCAAGGTAATAACTTATGCTGCGCACTATAACGCTGATTACGCCGTATGGATAGTTGAGAAAGCAAGAGCAGAGCATATCAGTGCCATTCAGATGCTGAATGATTCAACCATTCAATGCAACTTCTATCTGATTGAAGCAACTGCCGTGAGTGTCGGCAACTCAAAAGTAGGCATACTGTTTGATATTGTATGCGCACCACCATACGAGAAGGGCGAAGCTTCGCCGAAATCAGACACAGAACAGCGATTAATGAAGTTTTGGACGGCATTCAATGAATACGCAAGCAAGAACGGAGCAGACTTCCAAAAGATGCCACAAAGTTATCATTGGATGAATATCTCAACGGGAACATCAAAAGCTCATTATGACCTTTTTGTACGCAAAGGTTCTGCTTCTGTCCGCTTGTTGCTTGATGGCTCAGATAAGGCTGAGAATAAAAAGCATTATAAGCTGATAGAAAAAGATAAGGAAGCTATCAATGAGACATTCGGGAAACCTGCACTACAATGGAACTTGGCAGAAGATAATAAAACAAGTGTGATAATGGCTACAAACTATGAATATGGTGGATATGAGCAAGATAAGTGGGAGCCTATATTCGCTTGGATATTAGAGACATATAATAAACTTCAAGGTATATTTAAGCCATATATCGAAAAAATAAAGAAAATGTAATGACAGAAGAAGAAAAGAAGAAGGCTTTAGAGAACTTCAATGCTCTCATAGAAGAAGCAAGGAAGAATAACGTCAATATGACGATGGACGAGATTAATGAAGAGATTCGGCTCGCAAGGGCTGAACGAAAGCAAAGAGAAAAAGAAAAGGCAGAGCGCAAATAGTGCCCTGCCTTTCTTATAAGAATTACGGACATCTATACTAAAACTAAGAGTGGGTCGTTAGCTCACTCTTAATTACTTTGCTTCGCATTCTCTACGGCTTCAAGTATTATCTTCTTCATTTCATCTTTAAGGAAAAACTTTGTTAGATACAATACGTTATAACCCTTATTTTCTACGTGTTGACCATAATCAACACCTGAGGCTATTACAAGAGAATAGCCTTTTTGAGCAATAATATCTTGCTGTTGGGCATACTTAACTGCTGCATCTGAAATAAAATGAGCCTTATCTTTTTCTGTTCCATGCAATTCTTTGTGGTCGCCAACGCATATAAGTTCGCCATCAAGAAATAAAGCATAATCAATGGTATTCTTCAAGTTTGCGGTGTGGTCTTGGTAGCCTTTGTTATCCTTAGAATAGGTAACAGCACGCTCGCCCAATTCAGACATAGCGTGTGTAAGATAATTAATCATTATCTCTCTTCGCTCCATCAGTTTCTTTTTGAGGGCTTCAATACCCTTAATTTGCAATTGCACTTTTGCCATAATTTCATATTTTGTTTACCATGACAAAGGTATCGCTTTTTCTGTAAATAACAGGAAAAATACAGAGATTATATATAAACAAAATAAAGGCAGCACGTATCTCAAAGTACTGCCTTTTATATTTGTATCTCCATAATTATTTACACCTTGTTGTATTGCGTATCTCCTACTCACGCATAACGTTAAACCTCAATACCGAGTACATTATTATAGATGCCCTCTGGCAGTACGCCACCAAAGGCTTTCACGGCGTTACCGATACCTTCGGCAATCATCATACCCTCATTGCTATCATCAATACCCTCAGATACCAAGAACTTCATAGCTTTTTCCTGTACCGCCATAAGCTCTTTGAGCAAACCGACACACCGCTGAGTAGCATCATTATCAACTGTTACCTCTATCATCATATTCCGATTATCCATTTTTGATTTCTCCTATTCAATTAAAAGTTAGACTGATTGTTTTTAGATACAAGCGCAGCTCTCTTTTCGCCGTTGATTTCAGCGATGGCATCCTTCACATTAAAGTCGTTGTTATAGAGAGCAAGAATAAAACGCTTGCCACGTTGATTCCATACAAGGTTTACTTTTGTGCCCGCAGTACCATCACCCTTGATATAATTGTAGGTTCGGGTGCTTGCGAGCTGCCATTCACGGTACTTGCCCTTCAAATGCCAAGAACCTGATTGAAAGTATTGAATACCTGCATTGGAAAGTTGTTGATTGAGTGCTCTTGCGCTGATACCGAGGTCATCAGCAACTTGTGTGGTGGTAAGGCAGTCCGTTGATGCAAGTGTATCATCGTAGTACTTTACCTTTGGTGCGGCAACAGTCAGTTCTTTCTGCTGAATGCCGATGGTCTGTGCCTGTTGTTCGGTCTGAACTTCAAGTGCTCTTGTGTGCTGCTGCTCCTCTATCCAACGCTTTGCACGCTCTATAGGGTCTTCAATCTGATAGCTTGCCAAAGGCTGCTTAGATTGCGTCATAGAGTAAGAACCCTCCTTACGAAGAGTAGGTAACACCTCTTCAAAAACCCAATCTTGGAACTTGCGAGCGGAAGACTTGCGAGATTGAAAAATTACACGATAAAGGTCTGGCTCGGTAATAAAGTACATATCTATATACTGAATAGAATCTGAACCATCAGACTTCTTGCCAGTTACTACCCCTACCTTAATAGTAGGGAGGTAGGGGGTAAGTCTATCCTTTACCTTTGTAACTTGTAATTCGAGTGAATTACAAACATCCTTTAGACAGAAAAGCAGTTCGCCTTTCTCATCCCGAACAACACGGAGGTCTCCAAACATAGGAGAGTTAAAAATTTGCACATCGTTCATCTTACAATTATTTTTGAACATTAACAACTTGTGGGGTTGATACAACAAAAAGAGTGTACCGCTTTACCCCTTTGTTCAATGCCTAATTGTGGAAAGCACGGATGCACCATTACAATACACCCAAGGGGAGCGATACACGTATATCGTAATCCATTAAGAAGCGAGCATAAAAAATGCCCTACCTTGATGCGGCAGAGCTTCCAACCTCGCCACAATTATTTATTGAACGCCGCAAAATTAAAAAGAAATCTGCGAACTACCAACTTTTTCTCCAACTATTTTTGGTTTTAATAGAAATAAATCGGAATTAATAGAGTTTAATAGCTTTCTTGCTAAGAATCAGCGACTTATTTCTTTACCTTGATAAACTTATTATACTTATAGAAGGGAGCAGCAGCCGAGACCGCCGCCCCCAAAGAGATACAACATATATATTAAGATAAAATGAGAATCATTCTATCCTTCAAGGTATCTTGATAACGCATACGCAAAAATCTCTTTTTCCCAAAAGCGCATATCCTTAATACACTCTTCAACTGTGATTTGCGATAATTTCAACCCTCTGTACTTAGCACGAATACGTGCATAGTGCATCAGCTTACGCATATCCTTCTTATCCATACCTAAAACTAATTACCAAATTGTTTGTTGTTGCTTCCGTTCTTTAACCCGTTTCTTAGCAATATCAAAGAATTTTTTATTCTTCTCAAAGCAAATGAAATGTCTGTTGGTATTAATGCACGCTATCGCAAGCGTACCAGAGCCACAGAACGCATCCAAGACCACATCACCCTCATTACTGCTCAGTTCAACAAACTCTTGCATAATTGAGACAGGTTTTTCTGTTGGATGATTCTTACTTTTCCCGTTAATCGGTTTTTCTTTCTTTACCCGATTATAATACAAGTTATTATTTAACCGATTAAGAGCAGTACCGTAATCATACACTCTTACTATGTACTCCAGGTTCTGCGAAAAACGATTTTTGTTAATGATAGATAACGGCTTCTCCCAGACGAGTATTGTAAACATCAGGCTATTCTTATTTGCCCAGTTACAATAATACGGTACCTGTTCTTCCGAACAGAACATATAAGCATTCATTATCTTCATTTTCGGCTTTAATGCATCAAGGAACTTATCTATTTCTTCTTCGCCGAAACAACTCATCCCTCCCATCATATCACCACCATATTTATAAAGCTCCGATTTTCCAAAGGAACTTTTCTGATTCCATTCACTCCCATCATACGTAGGACTAAGTGGCGATTTATTATGGAGATATGGTGCGTCAGTAACACATAAATCTATGCTTTTATCAGGAATATCACGCATAAGGTTAATGCAATCTCCGAAGTAAATATTATCTAACTCCATACCCTACGCTCCTTTCTTGAATTTCTTAGTACCGTCTTTAGGCTCGCAGAAGCCATCCTCCTCTCGCAAATTATAGAGAGCTTGCGTTTCCTCAGGCATGCTATAGAAAGCCGAGAAACGAGCCTTCTTTGCGTTGATAGGGTCATAGAGAGTTCTTGTTATATCAGACCATACGGCGATAACCTTCTTATCTTTAACGATATTATCACGGAATTTCTCTGCTTCATCGTGCATGATGTCGTACAGACAATTATCCGCTTGCGTGAATGCCATTTTAGCCCGATAATTTTCGTAGCTTGGAGCAATATCAACTCCATACTCCCTTTCGGTAATCTCCATAACGTGTTTATGAGTATCATTAATCTGCTGTACGAGATTCTGAATAGTAATGGCATAAGAACTGAGATAAGGGTTGTATTTGCATTTAAGATTGCGGAGCTTATTTTCAATCATCTTACGCAACTTCTCAACCTTATCCTTAATCAAATCCCAAAGATAAGTAGAATACTCATTATAGTAGTCTTCATCCATATTTCGCTCATACAACTTCATCGTATCACGAATAGATGTTTGGCATTCAGTAAAGTGCTTTTTAAGATTGAACTTAAACACTTTCTTCTTATCAAAGACCTCCTTAGAAATAAGAAGGAAGTTGTCTGCCAAGATAAACTCCATGTAGCAACTCTGACAGAGAGTAGAATAAGCGTAATCAAGGGCTTTCTGTATCTGCTCATTATCAATGCCACTCGGTACATAGATAGTGGCTTTCCAACCCATAACGTCCGTCTCTACATATCTTCCCGTATCAATCTTACAATCATTATGATTGCCTAATAAAATAGATGCTTCCATACTTTACTCCTCCTTATCATTATTACCTTGCACAAGACATCCGAAAGTAACCCCAACAGATATGATAATCAATACAAATAGAACCAAATTCATACCTTATCCCTCCTTTTCTTTTAAGAACCGCACAAGGCAGTTATAATTCTGACTAAGGCTATTGAGAATCTTAATTTGCTCACTAAATGACAAATGCTCGAATAGCACAACTTTATCATCCTTATCCTTTATGGTCATACCACAAAGGTTGCCACCGATTTCAAGTATAACTGTTAGACTAGTATCTTTTTTATCCATAACAAAGCTATTTTTTTAATTTCCGATAATGATAATATTTTTTGTGTTCATAGCGCACGGCAGAGTACTTTTGAAGATTTTCCTCATATTCCTCACGAGGATAAGAGAATGCGCCTTCAGAAAGAGCTATACGCTCAAAATCGGCATACTTCTTATCATATCCAAGAAGCTTAACCAAATCCTTCGGATAACACCATGCAATCTGTAGTTTCTGCGGCTCGTCTTTTTCTGGCGAAAACTTTATTGAACCTATATCTTGGTAACATTTTGCATCAGGCATTCTCATATCCTCAATATAAGGTTGTAACTCACCACTTCTTACGTCTCTGAAAAAGACAAAGATTGCATTACTACCACAAGGCTCAGTAACAGGGTGGAGTATCTTATCAATACGTTCTTTCTGTTCTTTCTGATTTTGTTTATAGCCTTTCTTATACCCTCGAATAAAAGCCTCCGAGCATACTTTAAGTAAACCATCTGGGCAAACACGATGATTGCATTGCCTACAATGACGTTCATTGCCGTTAGCTATTTTAGCTTTATCTTCTAAGCTTAATCTCTTTCCCATTCTATTACAGATTAATTATTAATATTCCGTTATACAATAACACCCAACCCGTTATGAGTAAGATGAATAAGAATATAGTAACCAAGAATTTCTCTTTTATAGTTACCACACCTTCTAATTTTCCGTTCATTGCACCAACAGCAACAACGCTGCTTAATGAGATAACGGATGCGCCTATGATGATTAAAATCGCTCCTATTCCCATTTTTTAACCTTCCATGTTTCTGTAATATCCATCTGCTCACGATATTCTTTTACCGCATTGGTAAAATAAGGAGAGATATTCAAATCCTTAACAAAAGAGGTGATGGTTTCCGTCTGATGATAGTTATCACCTTGTACCCATCCATCATCCTCTTTAACGAAGCAGAAAACGGCAAAACAAGATTTCTGTTCACCCGTTTCATTATCCAGTATCTGTTGCCTTCTCGCACAGAACTTCATTGTTCGTTCGTTATTGAATAGCTCGTAGCCATCACCCGTGCGTTGTGCAAAGGGCACTTCGCCCTTTGCTTCTATGATAAACTTCTTTTCTTTAATCTCTTCCATAATCATTATGTGTTAGATACAACTGAATAAATTTCGTCTTTTCCGTAAACCACATCTACGTTAAGAAGGTTGTTAAGTCTGAAACCCATAGTCCAACTGAACCAAAGATACCGTAGCTTCTCAGCAACCTTGATAGCTGTGTCGGCATATTTCTTAGCATCACCCTTAAAAGGATGAGAGCCGTAGTAAGAATAACCATTATCGAAGACCGTTTTAAATACCTGACCTTTAGGTAATTCGTATTTACAAAAGTCTTCATAAGGAAGGATATTTCCATCAACCTCAAAGCAAATCTTCTTATAATCAAGGAAAGAAATAAAACCTTTATCATTGATAGTAAGATTACTTCGTTTAAGAGTATCTAAGGCATCTTTCTCCTCTTCTTTATTAAGAATGCGATAATTAGTAAAGAAAATCTTACTGCTCGCTTTCTGTGGTACATTATCAACGATTGCAATGAGCGAAATAAAGCTGCTAAAAGAACCAGATAAAGCTATTCCCTGTTCTCTTAAAAAACGCTCACTATCGCACTTATTGAGGTATACGGTAGCTAAAGGAAATTCCTTCCCGTATGCTACGTTTAAATTCTTAAATTCTATAAACATAAGCTTAATCAATAAAGTCGTTAAACGTAAGAACCTCAGATGCCCCCTCACGGAAAGGTTTCTTATCGCAAGCGTAACCCATCCAAGAGCCATAGTCATACACTTTATACATGTGATAACCAGCCTTTATCAATGCTTTAAAGGCAGCTTTCATTTCACATCCATGTATTCTAACCATATCCTTATCATTGGCATGTCCACTAAAGCGTGGATTGCTCAAGCTAATACGTCTTGTAGCAGGTCGGCTACCATTATTTGCACCTGAGAAAGGATGAAAAATATCCCAACAACTATTAGATAAGAAGGCATTACAGATTGCCTGTACGACTTCCTCTCTAACTTCGGTTGGTTGAACATAATCGTTTTGTGGTATATTTACCTTGATTTCCATAATTGTATCTCCTATTTTTTATGGGCAGCTATTACGCTGCCCGATTAATAACTAAAGTCCTTCTTTCATTAATTCAATGCCGTGCTTTACACCTTCAAGGTAACGAACTGCCTCGCTAGCATTTCCTATATTTTTAATAGGATTCTCACCTACGAGGATGAGCCACCCGTCTGAGTGTAACTCAGCTGTGACTATCACCTTGCCATAAGCAGCATTAATCTGCTTGACAAGATTCTCAACACCTTTTGTACTAACTGCTACTGCCATAATTGTATCTCCTATATTTAAACGTTAATTATTTCTTCTTCATACATTCCTTCACAGCGTATTGGCTTCTAAGAAGGCATTGAGTGGCATTCAAGCCTTTCAGAGGAATAAAATACTCTACGATAGCATTCCAACGTCCTCTGAATGTACCCGAACCCTTTGTGTTGGCGATAAAAGAATCCTCTGTAGATTCACCTACCAAAGCACCTGAATACTTGGTGATAACCTCGCCTGTGTATTTATTGATAATTGTTATCATTGTCGTATCTCCTATTTTTCAATTTCTGTAAACTCAATTTTACCATTCTTTTTAACCTGTGCGTGCCACTTATTGGTTCTCACCTTACCATCCCAAAATGAAACAGTAGGAAGTACCACACAATTACCTCGCTTCACAAGTCTTTCGTAATAACCTAAGACTTCATCCCAACTATCGAAAGTATGGGCAAGTGCTGTAAATCTGAATCGAGCAATTTTCTTTGTTTCCATTGTTGTATCTTTTAATTGTTAAACCTATTTATTAATTATTTACACCGCAAAATTAATAATTTCTTTTAAAACCAACAAATCTTTTCGGTGTTTTTATTAATATTTTAATAGATATTAATACAAAACTAAGAAAATCGGATATTTTTACATAGAAAACTTATCTTTTAACCATTTCTCGATGGTTAAGATAAACTCATCCAAGGAGCGGCAAATGCTGTACTGAAAGCCTAATCGCTCAACATCAGACTGAAATTTGGCTTGCAAATCAGATTGAATTCCGTCCTTAGTTTTAACTTCAATAAATAGGACATTTTCTCTTGCTATAATAATAAGGTCGGAGAAACCAGCCAAAACGCCCTCACCTTTCATAATCTTCGCTTCAAGCGCACTTCGTTGTCCTCCGTTAGGGATGGCGGCAATGATGTAGCGAGGATATTGCAAGCGAAACCACTTCACCATCTGAATCTGAATCTGCGATTCAATGTGCCGTGGTTTGCTTCTGCCTTTCTTCTGGCTCTCCTTCTTTAAAAACTCATCGTACTTCATTATTGCATTTCTTTAGCCTTAATATCCTTAACGAAAAATTCAATCATACGTTCATAATATTCTCTTCTTTTAAGATACTTCGTACAATTAATCTTTCGTTTACATAAATCCACATTATTTTGAGCCAACAAATACCTATAGATGTAGAGCATCTTCAAATCATCAGTTCTGATAAACGCCAAAGTCTTTTCCTCGTAAGCCTTTTCAAGCTGTTTATTGGCTTCTTTCAACTCTTCGTTCTTTTTGATAAGACGACAAATAAATTTCTTTAAGCGATAGACATATATCCACATAACGATAAACGGCAAGAATAATATCGCCGTAGACCAACCATCCTTCACCGCACTACTGAGACAGCATCCCATCAGAAAGAATGCACACAGCAGCTCTGTATGAGAACCGCACCAAGATAAAATCTTCTTCATATTGATATATTATTTATCAGTTTCTAATTTTGAGACTTGACCATTGAAGTATTTGCGCACACCTTCGTAAATCTTCAATTGGCGAGAAAGTTCTTTATTCTTTTGGAGAAGCTCATCACGCTCAGCAACGACCTTCTCGTAATCATTGTGTTTGTTGTTTAATCTATTGAGCAACTCACCTTGCTCTTTAACCTTCTTCTGATAACGAGTTAGCTTAGTTTGCATCTTCGAGTAGTTTTCTAACACTCTAAGCACTACTCTTTCGTAAGGTACATCATTATTATACTTAGTTCCTTGCATTCTTATTTTCCTTTCTATTATTACGCACCACCTCAGCTTGGCAAGCTTTGCAACGATGCTTGTAAGACTTAGAGAATTCACTTATCGGCTTCTCGCAACCACATATCTCGCATTTACGTATTCCTTCAAATAGAGGCTGCTTTATAACCGTTGCAAGAATACCATCCTGTCTTTCCCATTCTTCGTTAGTTTTCATCCAATGAAGGCAAGGTCTATTTTTTGGCATTGTTAAGGCTGAAACAAGTCCCAACATTTTATCATATCCAAGATGATTACTATGTCTGTCTCCTTGCCATACATCAAAACCGAAATTACCATCTTTCTTAATTATAATATCTTCCATAATTAATAATACTTTTTGATTTTATCATAAACACCGTATTCTCTTTCAATATCAAGGCAAAGCTACTTCACCTCTTCTATATTTCTCCCAAAATTCTTTATCGTACTTAAACCCTTTCTTAAACTTATGTCCGAATTTATTCCCTTCCTTAAACCTAAACTTCTTAGAGCTTGATTTGGATATAATGGCAGCAATCTTCATGGAAGATAATCTATACTCATGCAACCATACGGCATCTTTTCTTAACCCAAGAGACATAGCCTTATTCTTAACTGTTCTGATATTACAACAGAAGATTTTAGCAATTTCTTTATTTGTACGAAAGGGAAATAATCTAATAAATCTCTGTTCCTCCTCCTCGCTCCAGTAGCGGAAACGCCCTAAATAACGGATTTCACCATACTTAGCGATAAATCGTGGTGATGCAGGTTTAACTCCATTTCCTTTTAGTCGCCGCCGTACTGTTTCATAAGGTATACCTACCTTTTTACTAATTTCGGGTATGGTAAGCCCCTGTGCGTACAGAGCTAATAATCCATCATCTATAGAATGAGGATATTTTAGTACACAACACCCTTTATTACCTACTCCCATGCCAATGTTTTTAATTGTTCGATACTCTGATAAGAGATTTTGCATTTCTTATTCTCGTAGCAACCATCTTTAGCAAGAGCATTCCATAGAGCATTAAGACAGATGCCAATCTTCTCTTTATCGTACTTTAAATAAATCTCTGGGCAAGTAAGGAAAGGTTCAGGCTTTTTGTCTTTTAACTGAACCACAACAACCCTTTTTGCTCTTGTTGGTCTATCATTCAATCCTATCATGTATTCACCTCACTTTCTATCTGCTTCTGCGATTCACGGATAAGCAAGTCAAGCACCTTGCTAATAATGTTAGGGTTCTTTACTACATAAGTTCCCACATTGGTTACGAGGTCTACTTTTACCACCATTCCGTTATTTCGCAGCAATTTATATTGAGTATTCAACTCTTTAATTTTATCCAACTCATCCATATAAAAATACTATTTACCATTATACGCAAGCATATACAGCCTACGATACTCTTTATGAGCATTGTACCAAGCTTTGGCTCTTTCGATGCAAGCTTCACGATGCTTTTGATAGTAGGTCTTGCCGTATTTACTTCTGCGCATTTTACGTTCAACTTCTGTCATAGTTTACTTGATAGAGCGGAAGGAGATACTATAGAATAGACCTCCATCCGCAATTATATATTTCACAGCTTAAAAATCAAAAGAACGGCAAGCGGAGAGCCCTTCGGAATGATAAGGTAGCGAGAGCGTGAACCGAAGTTCGTCTGCTCTTGTATCATTGTTTCATCATTGATGGAGAGTACAAGTCTTACCATCTCCTTCTCCCCTACATGCGTAGAAATCACATCGGAGTGCTGTAGGCGATAATCTGACTCCGTAGGCAAACCATGAAGAGCGTTAAATGTAATTGGAACAATCAATCCACGATAACCCTCTTTAAGAGTAATGCCCGTTACCACCTCCATTCGCCCCTTACGAGTTTCAATATCATTTGGAGCATAGATAATGAACGAACCATTATTGTCAATAGGGGAAGGAACTCCATCCTCTATTTCAAAAGGAAGTTCATTTTCTTTCTCATTCTCTTCAACTTGCTCCTCATTTTGCTGCTGAGCCGCATTTTCTTGGCTCTGCTGAGCGTTCTCATTCTCCATAGGCATATTATTACCATCCAAATTTAAAGGCTGTTCTACGCCATTTTTCTTAGGTCTTGCCATAATTTACTCCTCCTTCTTTTCTTCGTTAGACTTCTGTTCCTTCTCCTCCTTTGTCTTATGCTCGAAGACATCAAAAACATTGGTTTTGCTGAGACCGATGATTTCGTAATCTATCATGGTCTTGCCCATTACCTCATCAATGTTATTGATTGCTCTGTGCATTGACTTAGCTTGCACGAGGTAAGTCACGTTACTACGTCTCTCCTTGTTGGTTTTATCGTCATAGGAGATGAATTGCAATTTCGCCTTGTACCAGCAATCATCATAATCCTTATCAGAAAAGAACACCTCTCTGTACGAAGCCTCTTGCATTGACTTAACCTTAAACTCGCCGCTAATATAAGCAGCCATTTCCTCTGTGATTGCGCTCTCACCTTCCGTGAAGGATAAGGCATCAATCGCATACTTTTCGGTCACAGATTTCTCTGAACCATCTTCTTGGGTCTTCTGGTAGCGGATTCCTACCTCAAACCAATTACTCGTTCTACTACGCATATTTCTAATAATCTAAAACTAATTTAAAACCATTATCTAAGAGTATTCTTGCTCAGAATGGTAAATCATCCAAATTCTGCGTTTGTGCAAAAGGTGCATCGCAAGAAGAAGCCGCATTCTGACTTTCAAAAATTACAGGCTTTAAACCACCAAGGATAGGTATCGCCTTTTTCTCCTCATCTGTCATTTTCTCACGAACCTCCTTAGGCAGCGACTGCTTAATCATGTGGGTCTCGTTATACTTAGGGTTCTTTAGCTCCCAAGCAGTAAGGTCGATATAAGCAGCCTTCGGATGATTATTTTCATCTGTGGTAACGAAGATATTATTATCTTCAACAGGAATAACCAAACAACGAAGTACTTCAGTTCGACCTTGAATTTGCATTATGCCAGCTCTTTTGAGCTTCAGCAAGTTTAATTTTCCGTTAAAATCTGTCATATTATATATATTAAAAAAACATAGTCCCAAGAGAGGGAATCGAACCCTCGCCAACCTCCGCTTATTAAGAGCTGCTTATTACGGAGTATCTTCGCATATACTTTAAAAGCATGGAAAATAATACATACATCTATTCTAACTAAAAGAAGTCGGAACCACTATTCTACAGCTCACGCACACCGTGCGATTGGTTTTTCTCGGGATATAAATGCCCTACCGCTGTAGGGCAAAAAGATGAAATTTTCAAAAATAACGTCTCAAAACTTACCTCACGGCAAGATTTATCTGAATAAAATAATTCTTCTAAGAGAAAGAGCCGACACCTCACGGCGGCTTTATGGCTCTTGTTATCGACTTTTCTATATTCAATCTTATGTAGTTATATCTTTAAATCAACTTATTCTGAATGAAGCTACTCATTGCCAAGTTCTGTGAAAGAATCATTGGCTGGTCGAGCTGAGTTGACTTATACATATCTGTAGCCGCATTGTACAAATCCCAAGCGGTAACAATATTGCGCTCGTAGTAGGCAATCATCATTTTCTCGGTCAAGCGACCAATCTGTGCCTGATTGAGAGGAATGACCTGAGGGTTGCGGATGCCTTTGTATTTCGTTTCAGCAGCAACACGGAGTGAGGTCAGCATACCGATGATGGTAAACATTTCCTGTGCTTTAATCTCACGATTCTTCATACGCTCAATCATTTCATCATTAGTATCAATGATACCTCTTAGATTAGCGAGCCAAGCATCAGCACGTTGAAGAAGCTCATCGAGCTTAAAAGCTCCTCTTCCGCTATTGATATCTGAGTAGGTAGCAGCGTAATGTTCAGCACTAAGCATACATTGATTGTGACAGATAACTACGTTTCTACCGATACCTAACTGAATACCCTTCTGATGGAATGATACCGCCATATTGGTTGTAATCTCATCATTACCATCGCCCTTATCAAAGTCACGCAAGCGAATATTACAGAATACTCGGCGAAGGATATGAGCCTCTACAGCTCTATCACCCATTATAGCTTCCTTTTGAGGCAAACGGGTAACACCTGGAGTATTGCGGTCTTTGTTGTTCGCCGCAAAGAGGTCGTAAATCTCAGCCTTGTAGCCGTGCTTCTCGCACAAGTCTTCCACCTGATGAATGAGGTCGAAGTGATAGATACCCTTCAAAGGCTTTCCGTACACATCATTCTCTTTCTCGGTGCGTTCAAGCTGTTCGATTGTCAGAATCTGTACCTTGGATGTCTCAAAATCCAAGAACTGATTCATATTATCACTCTTTAACTCTGGCTGCTTTGCAACCGCTACTTCATTCACTCTTGGCTGTGCCATCAAATTCATTGCCATTGTGTTCATTGTTGTATCTCCTATTTTTAATACATTAAACAAAATAATTATTACTATATATACTATTAATCTTCAATATCATTGAGAACCTCCATGTGTTGCGTTTCTCCTACCAATTCAACATTCTGCGAAAGGTTCTTTGTGCTAAAGAATACCCATTTAGGTATGATGCAAAGATTATAGTTGCTATCTAAAGCATCATCCTTGATAATTAGTTTAGACTTAGGTACGAATACCTTAGTCTTACCTTCTTTGCCTTCAAAGAGAAAAATCTGAGCATTCTTTGATTGCTCCATCATTTCATCCTTGCGACAACGGAACTTAACTAATGTTGTTACTATCTCCATATTACCTCCTTTTTTAGTAAGCGAGCCAGATAACAGCATACGCTAAGATAATTCCACTAGCGGCGAGCATTGCTGCTTGTACCGCATCTTTTACATCTTCGGTTCTCCAATTACATGGATTCATCATGTCTTTTTCTTTTTTCATTTTTCGTATCTCCTATTTTTAATTTATTAATAATATCTACATTAATTATATGTATCAAAAGCTATTTTATTAACTTTGATACCGCAAAATTAATAACTTTCTCTCAGACTACCAAATTTCCTAATAGCTATTTTTAGTTTATTAATACATACTATTAGTTTTTTAATAGATTTTAAGCGAGTATCTCGTTTTTTCTTTATAATTTTGCGGCGTAAAAGGAAAGTGCTATTTTCCAAGCTAAGAAAAGAATCATATATGCCCAATCAACACAAGTGAAAGGGTTCAATATAATAAACCAAACGGAATGATTGATAGCACCTTTCATCTGTTTGGTTTTTACATTAATATATATATAATGATGAAAAGAATAAGAATAGGAATACAGGAAGCTAAGTTTGCTCTGAGCGACAAGAATCGCTTGGATGCCTTCTGTTTGCTTCTTAAAATAAAGCTCTTATTCCGCTCATCAGACCTTAATCTTGTGTCATACAATCATTGCGCCAAGCTTTTGCATATTGACAATAATAAATTAAAGAGACTACTTGAATATGGTTGCAAGATAGGGTATTTCCGTTTTGAAGAGAAAAATGGAAAGAAGAGATTCATTGCTCGTAGCATACATTCAAATTATGGATATAGTTATAAGCTTCGCAAGGATGATTTAACGAAGATGACATTTCCAGCCCTCAAAAACCTTTTGAGAAGAATTGTCATGGAGAACCAAGTTAGAATGCAAGAAGACGTAATCAATACGCACAATAAGGGGACGAATGGGAGAAATGCGAAGACTATTCGCAAGGCTCTCAAACGTGAAAGTCGTATGTTGAGGAAGAAGTTTAGTGATAACAAAGGTTTATCTTATGACAGAATCAAGGATGTTATCTATGGTACGATGTACCAAGCGTTCAAAGTTACAAATCAGCTTGTAAACAAGGGTATCATCAATAAGCGCACAAGAATCAAGGAAGTAAGGTGCGATGCAAAGGTATGTACCAATAATATGGCTATTACGGATTTTGAAGGTTCTATAATAGTGATAAGCGCAAAAAATAGAAGTGCATTTTCCATTGAATCGAATATCTATCGTATGCAGATAGACGATGCAATATCAATATCTCGTCATGGTATGAGAAGAAAGGAGGCGAAAATGTAGTTTATGTAAAATCAAAAATAATAAAATAAGGGATTTGGGCTTTGATTAAATTTATTCCCTTATAGGGGCGACAGCCCCAAGAAATAATTAACTAACGGGCGCACGTATGCCCCCACCCGATTATATAATAACACAGGAGATACAAAATGGAGAAAAAGAAAAATTGGCTCGATACTTACCTCACGCCAGCAAAAGAACTTGTTGGATATGAGTGCTACGTAAGTTGTGATTATGAAGATAAGTTCGCAACAGGAAAATTTTCAGTTATCATTATAAGGAACGGAGAAGTTGTAGCAAATGAAATGAATCACATCTATTGCGCTTCAAAGGCAGTCGTTATCGTAGAAGCAACGCTGTTTATGATGCAAAAATGCGAAGATGCCGATATTATCACAATACATTCTGAATATTTTAAGAATTACTTTGCCTTTTTTCACGAGGCGAGAAAGGCTAACGCACAAACAAAGAAAAACTATCTGAGCTTATACAAAAGCTTTAGAAAGGATGCGGAAGTAATCTTTGACCTCACTACTTGGTGTAAAAGAAATAAATACGATGATGAAGTTGAGAAAATGTTAAGCGATAACTAAACTATAGGAGATATGCAAGATGAAAAATGAAACGAAATTAAAGAAGCTGATGTCTTTCTTAGACGAGAACGGCATCAAGTACACTACACCTCGAAAGAGAAAAGAGGGAAGTGCTCACCTCTTCATCGGTCAGTACATGATTGCTGTAAAGATAGAGGGTAAAGATGATACATTGTTCTTCAATAAGCATAAGAGAGGAAAGCATCCTTTCTTTATCAGAACTTCGGAAACCCCGAAGTTCATTATTGAAAAGATGCAGAATCTGATTACAAGAATGATGTTAATACAACAAAAACATTTCATGGAACAAAAAAAATAATTATATGGAAAAACTTAATTTTAAGCTAGAGTTCGCCGATAATGGGGTTATTGTCACAGATAATAGCTCTGGCTCTGTAAACGTCTATCAAGAAAAAGAAGACGGCAGTTATCACGAATATACGAAGAGAGCTATCAGCGAATCCGTAGATGACATCATTGCTCATCTTTTGCTTGATGGCACGGAAAACTTGAAGCAGAAGTCGATTTATAAAATCAAAATTGAGATAAGATAATATGTTATACCAAAAGAAAGAAAAGAAGCCGAATACGGCAATTAAGTATGAGGTACGTGAGTTTATTCACGGCGGTATTGAATATGCAACAGATTGCCCTTTCGGTGAATGTGGTCGATATACGCACGCTCTAAATAAAGTCGGTGCTATTGAATGCAATCTTTGTAGGTATCAGAAGAAAAATAATACAGAAGCAAGGGTTGTAAGATGTATGCATCCGTAATTACAGGAATTAGCAGTTGATAAACTTTTTAAAAAGTAAGAATTATGATAGAATCAATGAAGATACGTGAAGGGTTGGTATTTACCTTACCAATAGAGCCTAGTATGGTAGTCCATGTAAATGATAGACTAGAAGTTTACGTTTATAACATCGGAGAAGAAAGATATTCGCTAGCCAATATTTGCCCTCTCAGATTGAAAGTTATCAAGGTAGGTAGAGCTATTGTAGAATGCAATATTATACCAGACGAATACAATTTTGCATATAGAAAGAATATCCCTATTCAGTTTGAAGAGATTACAAAAAATGGTACTATTGTCACAGAGGAAAAGGAAGAAATGGTTAATCACCCTAACCATTACGCTTGGCTAAAGGAACTCTGCGGCATAGAGCCGATTGATATTTGCCGACACCTTGATTTTAACTGCGGCTCGGCAGTAAAGTATCTTTTACGAAAGGGAAAGAAGGAAATGAACCTTTCAGAGCGAGAACAGAGAGTGCAGGATTTGAGCAAAGCAATCTTCTATCTACAGGATGAGATAGATATGATAAAGAAGAGCAAATGAAATACTCGAAGGTGCAAGACGTTATCATTAAGGTAATGACTAAGACGCAGGCTTACTTTATGCTAACACCTGCGCAGCGAGAGCAAAAGAAGAAGCGACATATCAAGCATCTTTAAAGATTGGAAAGAAAAAGAGCGGAGAAGATGGGTAAATAGTTTAGACGGGAAGTTTCAAAGGTACTCAATATCTGGTATATAAATAGTATCTTTGCATCGAAAAAATAAGTTTAACATTTAAAAATATAAAGATTATGAGTAAGGCAAGTGGCGGTACAAGAACCGTGAGCAGCGCAAATGCTGCCGCAAGCAGAACCTTTGCGCAGAGCGCAATCGGGGGAGGGACAAATGAAAATATAGTCTTGAAGACAAACTCGCCAAATAGTGCTATAAGCAATTTGAGTGAATATGATAAACAAGATTTGCATCAACTCCTCAAAAATGCAACGTACGATGTAACGAAAATTATGAGTGCGATAAATCATGGAGAAAATATCTCTGGAAATATAAATTTCAGCGATGATAGAAGCATTTTTAATGCCATATTAAAGCCGAATGTAACAGATAAAGCGCACGAAGCATTCGTATCTATTATTAAGAGTGCTATGCCAAAAGATAAGTTTAATAAACTAGCTAATGGCGTTAAAAAATTCAAGCAAGAAGTAACATCTACTACAGGAAAATACTTCGCAAACGAAGAAAATTTCAAAAAGTATTATAAATAATGCTATCCAAGAAACTCATATATCAGATTCGCTGCGACCTACTTTCACATACAACCGATGCGGAGAAGGCTGCGGCGAAAATCTGCACTCTGTTAGGATATAAGGTGATACCACAGCAACCGATAATCACGGGCAGAAAGCTATACTTCGCTGATATATATCTGCCAGAGATAAAAACTATAGTAGAACTCGATGGTGGCTACCATTTTACCAAAGACCAAAAGCGCAAGGATGGTAACCGCTCTTCGGGTATATGGCGGCTCGGGTATCATGTGGTAAGATTGAGTAATCACGATGCTAGGAATCCGAAGAAGGTTAAGGCAAAGATAGATATGATACTACGCAAGGCAAAGTAACCAAGAATATTGGCTATCTTGCCTTTTATTTTTGTTTCTTAATAACTATACATAAACTAAAAGAAAGCCGCTTAGACCGCAAGAAAATCGCCAAAAATAGCATTTGTTTACACAGCTTCTATTATTTATTATTATTTTACTAATAGAAATAGTAATTTTGCAATCGAAAATTATTTATTTATTAACGTTTAAAACAGAATTACTATGACAATAAAAGAAAAAGTGCTTGCTTCTGCCAAAACATCATTTGCAAAGTATGGTTTGAAGAAGGATGAACTTTCAAAGCTGGTTGACCTGATTGTTGCAAGTCGTGGTCTAACAGATGAGTCAATGGACGAGGATGTAACGAGTGCTATCTCGGCAGTTGAACCTTATGTTGGTATGATGCAATCATCATTCAATCGTGCGGTCAGTGAAACAACGAAGAAATTCGATGGATGGATTGACCCTAACGACCCTAACCATAAGCCTACTCCACCAGTTCCTCCTACCCCTCCAGTACCTCCAACAGGGCTTACGCAAGAGCAGGTTCAGCAGATGATTGCCGAGGCTACCAAAAGTACCCAGAAAGCAGTTAGCGAAGCTGTAGCCGCCGCCATTGCCCCATACAAGGAAAAGGAAGAAAGAGCACGTCTTGATGACCTTTTCGGTAAGAGCGAAAAATTGAAGGACGTTCCGCAGCAGTTCCGTTCACGTTATCAGCTCGACAAGGAAGAGAATCTTGAAACTCTCGCACAGCAATGTGCCGATGATTGGACAGCATTGAAGCAGTCACTTGTAGCAAACGGCAATTTTGTTGAAGCACCCAAGGCAACCTCTCCCGAAGACGAGCAGAATGATTTCATTACAAAAATGCAAGGCTTCTCGGAGCGTAATGCTCCAAAGGAGTAAGGCATTATCAATGAATTATGTTAAACTCTTTAAAAGAAGAAAATTATGTCAAACAGAGGCTATTTTTTGCATAGAACCAAGCCAGAGGATATCAAGGAAGCACTTTGGCTTGAAGAGCAGTGCCTTCGCCGACAGGGTGGTTATGACCTCGACCGCACCAACCTTCCAGCTACTTTAAAGTTTGTAGCGAAGGGTACAGTTCTCAGACTTGTAGCTGGTGGTAAAGCGCAGGTTGTAAAGACTGCAAAGGTTACAGAGAAGGCTGTTAAGGCTGCTACAACCTTAAAGATTGCTAGCGGTTCTTTATTCCAGGTTAATGATAAGATTGCTGGTGCGACCATTTCGGCAATTACTTCTTCCGATGGCGTAGATACATTAACTGTATCAGAACTCGCTAACGAAGTTGCCGCAAATGCGATTGTATCGGATTACGATAAGACCAAGGACGTACTTCTTGGCTTTTCATACGATACTCTCGATGTAAGAGACCAAGAGTCTTCTATCGCAGCTACTCCTACCTTACAGGTAATGGAGGTAGAGGAAGATTCACTCCCTTATCCTATCAATGATGAGATTAAGGAAGGTATCAGAGCAAATGGTATCGCTTTGTTCAAGATTCAGTAACCTTTAAAAGTGGAGATTATAGATTATGAATAGTATTTTGAAGAATCTGCAAGACCCAAAGTCTTTTCAGACCTACATTGACGAATACATGAAGACTTCCACCTACAAGGCTGAGTGGAAGAACGAGTTGAAGCCTGTTGAGTATTGTGCTGCAAAGGTATATCAGGCAAATATGGCTACCTATGCTGCTGCTATGGTTGGTTCTGTTGTCGCTAAGAACGCAGAGCGTCCATTGCATACTATGCCTGATTGGGGTCAGCTTACTGGCTCTATCGGTCGTATTGCCGATGAGTGGGAGCTCGATAACGACTACCTCGACCAGATGCACCTCTTGGAGGGTAAGTATAATGATATGTCGGGACGTGGCGGTTATACACAGTCACAGCTCAATGCTAAGTACGATGAGCTTATCAAGTACTCATTCAAACCTTTCGAGTTGGCGGTTATCGCTCCTCATAAGCGTATTGATATGTTGTACTTCGAGGGATTGTTCAAGGGTACTCAGACTGTATCACGTACCAATAACTCTAAGGCTAACGTATCTTATACCTTTAATTTGGGTGTTAAGCAGCTTTCTGCTACCACAAATTGGGGTGAGGTGAACGCAACTCCTATTGAGGATATTAAGAAATTGAAGGACGAGGCTCGCAAGAAGGGTCGTAAGATTCTGCGTCTTCGTATGTCTGAGAACACATTCTTCGCAATGTGTAAGGCAAAGGAGATTAAGGACACCTTCCGCTTGAACCTCGGTCAGATTACCATCAATCCTACTGCACCGATGATTAGCGTTGACCAGATGAATATCTATCTGCGCTCTATCCTCTTGCCAACAATTCAGATTGATGAAGATAAGTTTGTTGAGCTGCCTGACAAGACAGTCTTTAACCTTATCCCAGATAATCGAGTTGTTGCGATGTGTGCCGATAAGGTGGCTGTACCTAAGTGCGCTGAGTGCTTGGAGGCTATTGACCCAGTTGATGGCGTTTCTTACTCTACATACGATAACAACCTTATCGGTTATTGGAGAGATAAGAAGGGTTATCACCTTACCAACGAAATGTGGATGCAACCAGTATTCGATGGTATCGAAGACTTCTTTATCTTGAAGGTTGGTGCTTAATGCACTGACCCTCAGTTATGGATATATTGATTTAATAAGTAAAACTTCATAAGATAACAAGATTAGCATGACAATTTCAGAAGCCATAGCAAGCGAGATTCAGCCTTTCTCTACCTCAGATGAGACCTTGGAGAAGATGTTTATTGATGCTACTGATAAGTTTAGCATCACGGCATCCGTGGCTGATGAATACTCTGTAGCGGTAAAGAAACCCGTAGCCTATGCGGCTATGCGTATCCTCTACAAGATGAATCCATTATCAAGTGAGAATGTTGGCGGTATCTCTCAGAGTTACAAGAACGACAAGAATCTCATTGATAAAATGATTAAATCTATTGCGAAGGATGCTGGATTGGATGCTGACCTTGTTATTGATAGTACTTCTGATGATTATTGGGTTCAGAGTGTGAAGGTATGGTAATCAAATAGATAGCGTATGAACTTTGAAGATATACTTAAAGTAAAAGGTGCTCCACAAGATGGCTTTGATGAGGACGGAAATCCTATCGAACAGCCCGAAGGAGAATGGCAAACCTTTGGAAAGTGCGTTATTTTGCCTAATTCGCAGGCGAAGATTATCACTCTGACAGACGGGCAGCAGTACGTGTATTCGCACGAAATCTATGCTCCTCTCTCAAAAGTAAAATACCCTCTCATACCGAAGGAAGGCGAAAAGGTTTGGATAACCAAGAAAGATGGCACGATTGATAAGGAAATGGAGGTTAAAGGCTTCGTAACCTTAAAGAAACGCTATCTTAGAATTTGGCTCTAATAGGCGGCAATATGGCAAAGGTTGAATTAAAAATCAAAGGTCGTGAAGCCTTACAGAAAAGGTTGAACGAAAAGAGGCAGCAGATTATCAGTTACCTCAATATGCGTTTGATGCAACTTGCCGAAGAAGCGGTCACCTACTCTAAAGAGAACAAAGGTTATCAAGACCGAACTGCAAATTTAAAGAACTCAATTTCATTCGCTCTCTACCTTGATGGGCAACTCATTACCTCGGCAGTTGGTAAGATTCCAAAGGAAGAAGAAGCGGAAGAAGGACAGGAGGGTGTAAGTGCTGCACTCAATGAGTATGCACAGAAAGAAGGTGTGGTAGCCCCTAAAGGGTACTCTCTCGTTATTGTGGCTGGCATGAACTACGGAAAATATGTAGAGGATAAAGGTTACAATGTCTTACATCTTACTAAGTATTTCCTTCGTGACGAAATGAAGAAGATTTTTGAAGAAGTAGCTGAAATGATTAAAAGCGATAGTTAGATATGATACTCGGTGATACAGCCGTTACGGCATTATTTAAGTATCTCAATGAAAATGTTGAGAGAATAGGCATAGAGGAAAAGCGTATCTTTAAGTATGAGATACCCGAGAAGTTGGCTATTGGTGATTATATCGCCATCAATCATCTTCCCTTTGTGTATAGTGATGCCATTAATGAGGGTGTAGTGAATCTGAATATTCATTGCCCTAAGACCTCATCTAACTTACCTAACATAAAGAAACTCTCTGATTACTCGGAGAAGATTCTTTCTTTGTTTGGTGACGGTACTTACCTTGGTGGCTGCTACTTCGATTTCTACTCTATATCTCGTCCAACTCGTGATAGTGATAACACTTATTACGTCAATATGAAATTTAATGTAACGTATAATAATTTAAAAGAATAAAACTATGGCAAAGAATGGTGTATATGGCTTGGAAAGCTTCAGTTTTGCCGATTGTGTCGAAAATGGCGGCTACCCAACCACATGGAGCGGCAAAATTAAGGCTGTCGTTTCTGGTAGTTTGAGCTTTAACGACCAAGCGGCACAGACATCGGATGTAGAGGTTGAGGATTCAGAAGACCCTTACGCAGTGCTGACTACATCAGCAGCAACAAAGGGCTTTACCTTGCAGACATACGATTTCTCAGAAGATAACTTCACGAAGCTTCTTGGTTATACAAAGGATGAGGGTACTGGTGGTAAGGATGCTTGGTTGAATGAGCTTCCACAAGAAACCGAGATTTATAAGGCAGTTCAGATTGTGACAAAAGATTTGGATGATATTCCTTCTCGTACCTTCCAGTGGTCTAAGATGAAACTTACAATCACTCGCAGTGGTTCTATCGGTAAGAGTGGACTTCCTAATCTTAACATTGAATTCCGTCAGATGGCGGTATTCGATGCAAAGGGTGACAAGAAGAGCGGTCATCGTAATATTCTTACCAAGGATATCAGTTCCCAAAATGGTAAGTAAGAATACTTGATATCTAAGATTTTTATTTAGATAAAAGATTAAAATTAAACTTCAAAAGGCGGTGAGGTAAGGGAACTTTCCCAAGCCGCACCGCTTTTTTATGTTATAAAACATATTTACGATATGAAAACATCAGACAAGGAAAAGGTAGCAAAGACGCTTGCCGAGGCATCTGTAAAGATTAAGGTTGGTAAGTTTCGCTTTAGAGTGAAGCCCCTCACCTTTATGCAGATTTATGAAATGGGCGTATTCGGTAACTCTATCAAAGAACCAACATGGAAAGAAGGTGATAAAGTTAATATAATCCCTCTTTTGTTTGAGCACTCTGAGACAGCTCGTTTAATGAGTGAGATTTTTATCGTGTGTGCCTTTCGCAAGAAGTGGGCACGCAAGGTATGGGGGCGATATATACGCAAGCACCTTGGTATTATGGCATTCAATGAGCTTGTGAAGTTTATCAGCGGTTCGTTTAATGCAAATTTTTTCTTAACCTCTATAATTTTCCTGACTCAGACGAAGATAATGACGGAGCCGAAAACGACTCCCCATGGGCAACAATCGGACAAGTAATGAAGTACTTTCGTATGAGTTACGAGGAGGTCGTATTTAATCGCTCATACCTTAATATTATTCTGCTTAACCGCTCGATTCCGTCCTTTAATGCAAATACCAAGGAAGAACCGAGAAAAGGCAGTAGAAAGCAAAAGAAGCCGCAAAAAGAGTATCATAAGATAGATGAGCCAATCTCTGCTAATGATTTCTTTATGGGCTTGATGTAATAATCACATTAATAAGCAAACAATATGGCAGCAGCAGATGAAATACTTGGAATCAGCGGACAGATGGATATTTCCGATATTCAAGCATCACTTGATAAGCTTTGTGATGGTTTGAACCGTGTCGGCGTTGATACAGAAGCCTTATCTCAGAGAATGAATAAGGCACTTAACGATGTGGCGCAATCCGATGAAGACCTTGCGACAAAGACCACCAAGGCTATGCAGGTTCTTAAATCTGCTATGGATGAAGCTACGAAGGGGATTCAGTTAGTACCTGAAATGATTGATACCGCCAATAAACGAGTTGAAACCATTGAAGGTACTATCGGTAAACTTAACGAGCAGTTAGCTAAGACTGAAAAAGGCTCAGAGGCATTCGGTTCGCTTACCAAGCAAATTGATGCTCAAAAGCATTCTTTGGAATTGGCGAAAGGTGATGTAAAAGACCTTGTTGAATCTTATGATGGTGTAAGAAACTCTATCTCTCAGGTAAATGGTGCGTACCAAGCATTAAGTGCTTTCTCCGTTGCAAGCACAAGCGCAAATGGTGTTCAATCCGCAACGAATATTGCTGTAGGGGCTACGGCTACAACGGCAGCAACTGCCACATCAGCAGAAGCAGCAGCTCACGTAGCAAATGCCGAGGCGGCAACACAGAATGCCGAAGCGGAAAATCAGAACGTAGAGGCAACTAGACATCTGACAGAAGCTTTGCAGCAATATATTTCCGTTGCTTCGGGTCGTGCTGAGATTGAACGAATGCAATCCGAGAGCACAAAGGAGCTGAAAGCAGATATGAAGTTGTATGAGAAGGCTATTGAAGATATTCAAAATAAGCTTGATGCAACTGATTTTGCTAAAAATATCGAGGAAGCAACGAAGAAAATAGAAGTGCAGAAATCAAAGATTGAGAGCTATAAGAATGCTATGAACAATCTTTCTGCTGCGGATAACGAAACAGGAAATGGTGCTAACTACTACAATAGGCTTATAGAGAAAGCACAGGAAAATATTGATGCCCTTCAATTAAAAATCAATGATTGGCAAACAGAACAGCAGCGACTTAATGCAGACCTTCAGCAATACAATGCTCTTCTCGAAGCTGCGAATAAGATTCAGGGCGGTTCAACCATCGTTCAGTCTGATGCAACATCAACTGTTAAAATCAATGTTGAGGACACATCATTATCAGAACTGACTTCTAAGATTGATGAGAGTAAGCAGAAATTGCAAGATTTAGAAGCAGAAGCTTCTAAGATGGATGGAAAGCCGCTTGGAGAAAAGCAGAAAGAAGACTTACAGAAACTACAGTCTGAGATTGAAAAGACAAAGAATAATATATCTGTATTGCAAGAGGCTATCCGTGAGAAGAACGAAGAGACTTTTATTGGTAGATTGCGCAATCAGATTTCTGATTGCTGGCAGAAGATTTCCGATTTCGGACAGAGCATAAAAGACAAAATAACTCAACCTATTGATGAGCTGAAAGCAAAAGTAAGCGGTTCTTCCATCGGTCAGCGTTTTAGTGAGGAGTTCGCACAAGCAAAGTCTGGACTAAATAACTTTAAGGACGGAATCATCAATGTAATGACTGCCAATGGTAAGTTGCAAGGTGAGATTGGTAAGGTCGGCGAAGCTTTCAAGGCTCTTGGTATTCCCGTAACGGGTTCTCTTACGGCTATTAAATCTGTAACAAAAGCTCTGTGGGGAATGTGCGCAACACCAGTAGGTGCGGTAATTGCTGCAATCGCTCTTGCTTTCAAGGCGGTGCATACCTGGATGACTAAATCCGCAGAGGGTCAGAAAGTCTATACAAAGCTGATGGCATACTTTGGTTCTCTTGCTAAGTCTATCACTGATATTGTGATTATCTTCGGAGAATACTTGTACAAGTGCTTCACTAAGCCAAACGCTCCTCTTCGTGATTTCGGAAACAATTTCGTGAAGACGTTCAAAACCGCCGTAAAAGCTGCGGTGAACCTTATTGGTGGTCTTGGAACGACCATAAAAGGTGTATTAAATATGGATTGGGACACCTTTACTGCTGGTCTTAAAAAGACTTGGGATGGAATTAAGGGTGCTGGCGAAACTGTTATTGATGCATTTAAAACGAGTGTGTCAGGTGCAATAGGCGCAGTTAAGACCGCTTATGATGCTTTTACCAATGAAGATTTATCAAAGAAGTTAGGAGCGGCATTCAATGGAATACTTACAAAGGCAGAGCAAGCGGCTTCCCTTGCAGGTAAGATTCAAGAAACGCAAATCGCTATCAATAAGAATAAGGAAACTCAGCTCAAACTTGATGGAAAAATTGCCGAGGTAAGAAATAAAATATATACCTTACAAGGAAAGGAGAAAATCGCTGCCATTGAGGAGGCAAAGGCTCTTGTTAAGCAGAAATACGATTTTCAGATAAAGCAGCAGCAACAGCTCGTTGAGTTACATGAGAAGCAAGCTAAATTACATACTCAATCTTTGGAGAATATTGCCGCTGAGCGTGAGCTTAGAATGCAGGTTCTTAGAACGCAAGTTCAACAGAATAGTGAACAGAGAATGCTCATCAGACAAGAGGCAGCAGCAAAACGTTCTCTAGCGAATAAAGCAAAATCGGATACAAAGAAGGATGCTATTCAGCAAAAGCAGATTAATTCAGCAGAGGGGAAGCTTGATAATGTTATCTATAAGAATGCTTATGAGAGAGCAAAAGCTTGGCAATCTTTGGAACAGGAGGTAACCGATGCAAAGATTAAGGCGATGAAAGAAGGCGAAGAGAAGGTTATTGCCGAGCGCAAAAGAGAGCTATCCAAAGAAATTGAGCAGATTGAAGAACGAAAGAATGCAGCTATCAAGGCAGAGCGTGACCGACAGAAAGCTGAATTTGACGCACAGCAATCTGTTATCAAGGCAAAGGGTGGTAAGGCTGAGACTTGGGATGATAAGAAACATCTTGATTCAAAGAATATTCAGAAGATTACCGAGCAGTACACCATCATTGAACAGAAGACTGTAGAATCATACAATAATGAGATTTATGCTGATGAATTAAAATCATATCGTGAATACCTGAAGGAGTATGGTAACCTCGAACAGCAGAAGCTCGCCATCGTTGAGGAGTATAACGAGAAAATTAAAGAAGCAAGGGCTAAAGGTAATCTTATCGAGGAAGCAAAGTTGAAAACTGACCTTGAAGAGCAGCTAAAGAAGCTCAACTTTAATGATTTTAAGGATTCTATTAACTGGGATTCTGTTTTCTCTGATATGGGGAGATTGAGCAAATCTTATCTCGAAAACCTAAGAAAAAAGCTCAAAGACCTTCTCGGTTCGGGTACTCTTGATATTGATGATATGAAGGTTGTGTCAGAACAGATTAGTAAGATTGATGATGCAATTTCAGAGCAGACCGATAAGTGGGGATGGTCTAACGAGAAGGTGCGTGAATATAATCGTCTCTTGCAAGAGGCTGCTGACGCACAAGAGCGATTAAGAAAAGCTACAGTTGAGCAATATAATGCACAGGAACGACAGTCCTCTACGAGGATTGCTATACAAAAAGTCTTTGCTGAAACGGGTGTATCTGTAAGCACAAATAAGATAACCTCTCAGAACAAGAGCGCACTCTTTAATGAGAATAAGATGAATCTCAGTAATGAACAGCTTGAAAAATTAAAGAAACTCTTTGATGAGCTCGCTGTTTCTGAGGTAAAAGTCGGAAAGGCAACAAAGGACGTAAAGAAGGCACAAGAGGATGCAAATATATCACAAGATAAGGCAAGAAAGTCAATTAAGGAGATTGCTAATGAATGGGCAGAAAGCATCGGTAACGTTGCTAAAAAGCTACAAGAAGCAAGTGAATTGATTGATGTTCTCGGTTTCGGTGATTCAGACCTTGGAAAGAAGCTTAAAAGTGGTGCAGATGCCTTCAATAAGGGTTCGCAAGCGGCATCAGACTTTGCTACGGGCAACTATATCGGGGCAGCTATTAACGGCGTAGGGGCTATCAAATCGCTTGGTAGTGCTCTTGGTATCGGCAATGGAAGTAATGCGAAGGAGGTTGCGGAGACTACAAATCGCCTTACAGAATCCAACGAGCGATTGCAATACTCTATTGAGCAGTTGAAGAGTTCGATTGATAAGACCTCGGGAATGAGTGCCGTCAGCAATTATCAAAAAGCCTATGATGCACAGAAGCAAATCAATAAGCAGAGTATGGAAATTCTTCAATCACAGATGGGTTACCACGGCTCGCACCACTCTAACGCTTATTATTGGAATCTGTCAGCACAGGACTATGCGGCTATCAATCGCACGTTAGCACAACAGTCAGCGGTCAGAGGAGGCTATATTAATTCTACGATAAACAAGGTAAGTTCTTTGGAGGATATTTATAAGCTCACTCCAGAGCAGATGAAGGATATTCGCACATACAACCAAGATGTATGGAAGAATATGACCGACCAAGGTAAATATGATAAAACCGAATATTGGGAGAATTATACCGACCTTGCCGAGAAGCTTGAAGAGCTGACTGATAAAATCAATCAGAATCTTACGCAGACAACCTTCGATTCGTTAAAGGATAACTTTATTAGCAATCTTATGGATATGAGTAAATCGGCGCAAGATTTCGCAAATAATTTTACAACGATGCTCAATAAGTCAATGCTTAACTTTGCCGTTGATGACCTTGCTAATAAGAGACTTAAAACCCTTTATGAAAAATGGGCAGATAAGATGAAGCAAGGACAGCTCTCTAATGACGATTTGGATATACTTAAAAAAGAGTATGATAACATCGTTGATGAAGGTTTGAAGATAAGAGATAATATTGCTGCAATAACAGGGTATAAAGAGGCGCAATCTCAGCAGACAGCAACGGGCAAGGGTATTGAGGCTATCACCGCAGACCAAGCAAGCAGCCTTATCGGCATCGGTTATGCGGTACAGATTGCACAAGAGCAAGGCAATGAGGTTCGTAAGGCTATCGCTATAGATGTATCTTCTTTGCGCATCTATGCTGCGCAGATATATAATAATATCTCAGAAATGCGAGATATTCAGTATCAGGGGTTGGAGCAGTTGGAAGCAATCAATAAGAATACTGCACCTATTATATTGATACGTGAGGACATCGCAAGTATGTATAAATTAATGAAGGATAAGTATTAAGTTATGAAGAATGATGCTTTTATTAAATTGGTCGATGAAGCGGATACTGCTTACATTGACCTTGATACTTTCGGTATTACATTGGTAAGGGGTTGGCGAGAAGCTCTGCTGACCCCTGCCCCAGTAAAAAGCTATCTAACTAACGATAGTCGATTGGAACATGGGCAATCGGTTATCGCTACATCGAAGTATGCAAAGAAAGATAAGCGTGAAGTAAGTATCTCTTTCTTCCTTGAAGGTAGTTCAGAAGAAGATTACTTACAGAAGTATGAGGCTTTCCTTGATAAGATTGCTTATTCGGGTGAATTTTGCTTGAAAGTTCCTCGACTAAAGAGGGTTTTTAAACTTGTTTACACGCAATGCTCGCAGTTTGGTGATTATGGTCTAAAAAGAGGTAAATTTGTACTCAAATTAACGGAGTATAATCCGAATGATAGAATTAAGTTATGATTAAGATATATGATATAAACGATAAATTGTTGATGCAAGCAGAAGTAACATCAGCAGCGAAGAGAGAACAGGAAATGTCTAAGTCTGATTACATTACTCTGTCTTTCTCCGCTGCTGAGAAAGTTATTCTGCCAGTTGGTGCGTATATCAATTATACATATAAGATTGATAAAGTAAGAGAGGTTACTAGGAAGTTCCTTCTCTTGGATTCGTATGAGCCTACTCAATCAGATGAATGCTCTTGGAAGTACACTCCTCAATTCCAGCATCCGAAGATGATTCTATCGAAGACCCCATTCTTTATCTATACTCGTAATTCACAGAATGTAGAGGTAAAGCAAAATGTATGGTCTTTCGTAGGTATTACATCTGTACTTAGCGAAAAAATAAAAGATTTCCTTAACAAGGATTTGATGTTTGGTGAATGCGGATGGAAAGTTATCTTTTCAAATGTAACGGCAAATACTGTCAATGTATCATTCAGCGATAACGATTTTATTTCTGCACTTACAGCAATTACAAATGCTATCGGAGATAACTGCGAATGGCATATTGACTATGATGATGAAATTATCTACATCGGTAAGGTCTTAATCGGCGCAACTCCTGTTGTTTTAGAGGTTGGAAAGAATGTAGGTGTACCAAGTATCAATAATAGCAAAGAAGGCTACTATAACGCTTTCTCTATCTTCGGCGGTACAAGAAATATTACACAAGTAAATAGCAAGGGTGAGAATGTTTCATCTGGCGATATTCGTCTGCAATTAGATGAGGGAAATGGTACTATGACTATTGATGGTAAGGAATGCTCCTACTCCATTGATAAGTATTCAACCCTTGACCTTAGAGCGGATAAAACGAAAGAACCTCTCTTTACGAAGGTGCTTGATTTTTCTCAGATTTATCCTTCGCTCAATACCTATGTATATAATGTACGTGGGCGAGTTAAGTATGTGCTTGATGATAATAATAAGAAAATACCTATTTCTTATAATGCTGATGGCTCAGTTAAGGAATACAAGACCTTTACAGTATGGTATATGAAATTGGCTTATCCTACTACAGGAAAAGTAGAAGGAAAGACAATTATCAATACAACAGTTGATGATGGCGTCACTCATTATTGGTATGACTTTGAGGTTACCGATAATTTGCTTATCAAAGGAAAGAATATCGGTTGCTCGTTTGAAGCAAACTTTAATACGGGTGCGCTTTCTACTCCACTTGCAGGTCGTGGCACTAACGGCGATTATGTAGGTTTTGAGCTTACTTATCATAAAGAAGCATCATCCTCGCACACGTCAGACGATGTTAGCAAGGATAATTTCTCTGTTTTAGCTGGTGATTACGAAATTATTTATCAAGAGGATAATGAGGTTATCATACCAACAAACAAAGAAGAAATGCTTATTCCTCGTGGAGAGAGATTGCCTTCTTTGAAGTGTAATATCACGGTACTCTATAATATTGCAATGGCTGATACTATCTATTACGAGGATGCTCAAAATAGATTGTTAGAGAAAGCAAAGGAGGAGATTGTGCAATTACTCTCTGATTTGAATAACTATGAGGTTAAATCATATTCTGATGTATTCTTGGAAGATAACCCTCAACTACAAATCGGTCAGAGTGTAACGTATAAGGACGGACACGGATATGAGCTTGCGACAAGAGTGTTGAAGCTATCGACTAATATTGATTACGACTTTATTCAGTCGATTACAATAGGCAATCAAGTAATTAAGGGTACTATTACGCAGCTCAAAGAAGACGTACAGACAATTATTGCGAGCGGAGGAAGTAGCGGTAACGGAGGTGGATATTCCGTTTCCCAGCTAAGAAAACTCATTGCGAAGTACGGAAGTGATAATTTTATATCTAAGCAGTTCGATGATATTGCTAACGGTACTATCACCTTTCAGAAGATTCAGAAGTTCTTGCAGGGATTGCTTATCGGTAACTCCAACAATGAGTTCAGCATAGATGGAAGCGGTAATGCTATCTTATCTAGTGTCTTGGTAAACCTCTTAAAGTCACTCGACTTTAACGAAGCAGAGCAGAGCGGTTTCGCTATCAAACAGAGAAGTGATGGTAAGTTTCAGATGCTTCTCACGGACTTGATAGTATGGGGTAAGGCGATTTTCAATACATTGCTCATCCGAGAACTCAGCTACGTTGGTGGTAACATCGTCCTCTCACCTGCTGCTGGCAAGATAAGCTACATAAAGGAGGTATTCAGCGAGACAACGAATGAAATGATTGGCTGGAAGTGCTATCTTCTCGCTGATGATGGAACAACCGCAACAATCAACTCATTCAAGGTGGATGACCAAGTTAGGTGCAAGACGTTCAACATAGCACCTGGTGTCTATGAGAACGTCAGCAACAGGGACTACTGGAGACTTGTCACAAAGGTGTCAACCGAGAACGAGGTAATCACCGATTCTGAAGGTCACGAACTCTATGACGGAAAAAAATTCGCTTGGATTCAGATTGCCAAGGAAAACTGCATGGAAGGTTCGGATAACCCTGCTGTAGGAGATACTTTAGTTCTCATGGGTAACAGAACCGACAAGACCCGACAGCATCTTCTGATGATGGAAACAGAAGGCGATTCTGCACCTACATTTACTATGTATCGTGGTGTCAACTCCTACACTCTCAAAGGTAAATCCATCTTTGATGTAGGATTTAATGGCTTCAATGTCGTGTCTAAGTACTACAACATCACAACCGTTGATGGAGAGAAAATTTGGACTCCCGTCTATCGTGGTGATTGGAAGGAAGGTACGGAATACAGCTACTATGATGAGGTTACATGGCTTGGCACAAGATGGCTCTGTATTTCTCCAGAAGGACAGACCACAACAGATGAACCATCTGAGGATTCACCTTGTTGGAAGGCGACTACGAATATATATAAGCCGCAAGTTATCCTATATACAGATATTGTTTACAGCGGTATCTCTATAGGCGAGACACATAACATTACTTGCAAGCTAATGCTTGGTGATAAAGATGTATCAAACGGAGTAGCTTCATGGAAGGTGACACGCAAAACCAATGATTCCTTAGATGATGCTGCATGGGCGACTAAAGATAAGGTTAAGAACTTCAATGGCTCAATAGATATTGTCTGGTCTAATGATGGAACAGAAGACGATTTGGGCAAGGGTGATACTGCGAAATTTGTATTCACAGCAACGACCACAACAGGAAAAATTCATCAAGAATATATTAAAGTTTAAAAAATAGGAGATTAAAAATATGGGAAAAGAAATTCATCTTTCGGCAACCGCAGCAGTCAGACGAACATTGAAGGGTGACACATTATCCCTCAGTCTGCAAACAAATGGCGTACCGCTCTTTCAGGGATTGAACCCTGATACGTTTACCGTATCGCCAAAATGGAGCGAGAGCGGAACGCATCCTATCATTACTCCATCTGTTGGCTCTGCACGTAAAAACAACGTAACACTGACAAATCACGCATGGGCTTACAACGGAAAAAAATTAGGATTCAGCTCTAGCGGTACTGGATGGGAGACCTCGACTGTTGATAATAGATTCAAACTAAATCATGCTAATGGTTCTCTCTCTATTATCGGAGACCTCGCATCTAAGGTCAATCAAGATTCCGATACTCTTACCTATTCGGGCGATGCCGTATTGGGAGCTAGCATATATCCAATGCAGAAAAGCATTGATATATTGGTATCTATGTTGGGCGGCTCATCTTATTTCGGAGGTGTTTCTGCTGATACTACTGTGTTAAGCAAGGGACAGACAGAAGCTACCATCAGACCTTGGTTATTCAACTCCGCAGGTGGAGAGGTTTCTACCTATTCTATTAATCTGTATCGTGGCAGCGGAACAGACCTTGCAGGAACTTACACAAATCCGGAAAGCGGTATCACTATACACAGAGATAAGACGGGAGATTTGGACAAACTCTATGTAGATAGTCATCAGCTCTTCGTCCTTGAGTTCGTTGTTGATGGTGCTGCCGTGTATAGAACAGGTATCAGCATTGATGATATTTCTGATATTTATCAGATTGCCCTTAATTCGGTAGGACAGGTTGATGAAGATAGTAATCAGACGTTCAGATGTATCGTTACCAACTGCGAGACAGGACTAGTGCCGAAGAGTATAACTGGCAATGTCACCTTCGTTATCTATACTGATAGCAATGGTAACATCGAGAATAAACGCTCGGAGACAATGACTTGGGCAAAGAACGTCAGTGATGGATTCGTTGTGATGGATACTGATACGATTGACGAAAACAAAAATATCATCGGTGTATCGGTGTCAGCAGATGCTTATTTAACACTTGATGATTAGGAGGAACGCTTATGCCAATAGTTAGTAATAAGGCGAATAGAAAATTCGCCCCTTTGGACGTTTCTGTATCAGTAGTGTGCGCATCGCCTAAGTCTCCATTCATGCAGACTATGGCTGGCGATAAATTCTTCCCAAACAGAACACAGAGCGGCTTTGAGTGTATTGCCTATCCACAAGTCAATGCTACGGCAAATGATGACTCATGGGATAGCAAGCAGTCGAATATATCTCTTGCTAATATTGTATGGAAGGTTTCTACGGGCACGGAATGGAAGGACATATCTAAAATTAATTCTTGGAGCGGTAAGTATAGCATTGATACAAGCAATACATCTAATCGTGGTTCGCTTACTATCAAGAGGAATCTTTCAAGTAATGATAAGCAGCAGTTGCAATTCGAAGCTGACCTGTATGATTATAGAACGAATTCTATATTGCATATCACCGCTGACCCTATCACTCTGTATACGGCAGATAAAGGTGCAGATACCTATGGTATGGGCATTCGGGAAGATACCGATATTTCCTATAACCCATTCCTTGATAAGCTGGCGCTCTATGAGTATAAGGTTGCTAATAACATCATATCGGCATCCACAGATGCGAGAAACGCTTGCTTTGATGGCAATCAGTATGAACGTCACATTCCGATTGATGTATATAAGTCTAAGGATAGAATTACAAGCGGATTCTCTATTGAGCTGTATCGAGGAACGACTAAGATGTCTGCTTCGTCTGCTGAAAGCCATAACGAGGTCATCTCCATTTCTGCATCAGAGATTGTGCTTGATCTTAGACTTGTAGAGAAGAATAATTATACCATCAAGGCGGTAATAAACGGCAAGGCTGTTGCTCAGTTCCAATTTTCCGCTTCTAGGTTCTATCCTTCTTTCAATCAGCCTAAGTTCATGGTATGCAATGATATTGAATGGGGTAAGATATACAGAAGCAACAAGGCTATTTTGGAGTACAACGGAAGGGTTGTTGAATACCCTAACCGCATCGTAGAATTGCAATGGCATACCGAAGCTTCAAACGGAAGTGTCATAACAAAGAAGTCTTGGCAAGAGGGAAATAGCTGTACCTTCTCTATCGAAGAGAGTGGTCTTGGCGATGTTGAGAGCGATTATCTTGAAGAACAGATAGAATACAGACAGCGACCTGCCAACGACTATCTCATTGATGAAGATAGCAATTACCTGCTTGATGAGGATGACAATGCTTTAATTGATTAATATGTATAATTAAAAAATATAAGATATGGGTGTTAAATTAACAGAAAAGAAGCTTGTTACGGCAATGAATACCGACCAAACCTTCTTGATTGTAGTAGATGGAGCTCTTCGCAGATTAAGTCTCGGAGACCTTCAGAAAATGATGGGTAACAATATTTTCTACCCATCAATTACATTGGAGCAGTCTTCTAACCCTAAATTCGCTCTGCCAACGCCTTTCATGGCTGATATGTATCAGAGAGCAATGGGTGGATATATGATGAAGGTTGTGAATGGTAAGGTGTATGCTGCTAAGCTAGACCCTAGTAATTGGGAGTTCTTCGCTGACGGAACAAAGGTAGATGATGCGTCAAAGTATGAAACGATGATTCATGTTCCCGATTGTCACTTCAAGGCTGATAACAAGACATTGCAATTCGGAGGATTGTTCCCTATTTCGGGCGGTAAGACTTTTGATTCGCCAAACTGGGTAGGTGCATACAAGATGTACGTAGATGGAAGCGGTGTTGGTCATTCAAGACCTAACGTTGCCCCTTCACATTCAAGGACGATTAGTGCATTTTGGGCTTGCGCACAGAAGCTTGGTTCGAACTTTGGTCTTGCAAACTATGGATTTCAATGCCTCATAGAAGCATTGGAACAAGTAAGCTTCGGTGACCTTAATACACAATCTGTAATTGGAGCTGGATTCCAAAGTAGTTCTTTGGAAGCATGTCGTGATGTACCTATGGGCAAGTGTATCTCACTCGGTGATGGCAGCGGTAAGGTACTCTATAATGATGCTACTCTCGGTAATCAATACCCTGTCAAATTATTTGGATTTGAGGATTTATGGGGTAAGCTTTGGGAGTTCCGTCCAGGCATCCGTTTCTACATGGATGGCGATACTCGATACGCTGTTGTCTATAGCGGTAATCAGGTAAGTAATACGGCAAATGGGCGAAAATTTACCATTCCGTCATCAGCTAATGGAGAGTTTGTTACGCGAAAGACGCTTGGTACGTATTGGGACGCATTTCCGCAGGCTGTTAGAGGTAGCGATAGCACATACTACTGCGATGGCTTCTGGGCTGCGACAGGTGGCGAGCTGCTGTTCGTTGGGGGTCGCGCTGACGACGGGTCGCGATGCGGTCTTTCGTCTGCGTTCTCGAGCCACGGTTTCTCGTACTCGGGGCCGGCCGTCGGCGCTCGCTTGGCTTTCTACGGAAACCCGACAATCGTGAGCGGTTCTGAGCTCATGGCGATGTAATCCAACGCATAGCGTTGGGTGTACATCTGCCAGTGAGCTGGGCGAAAAAAATAGTGAATAAATAAAAATAATGTAAAATGCAAGATTGAAACTGAAAAGTTTAAATCTCCTTTTAATAGGATTCGCAGAAGCACAAAAATATAAACAACCCAAATCCGTGCGATAAGATTTTCTACAACCATGGAGTGGGTGAAGAAAAGGTGATACATCATGGAGCTGCTGTTCGTTGGGGGTCGCGCTGACAACGGGTCGCAATGCGGTCTTTCGTATGCGAACTCGAACAACGGTTTCTCGAACTCGAGGACGAACATCGGCGCTCGCTTGAATTACTACACAAGATTTCTATTATTAGAATGACGATATAATTTTCACTGTTCCTCGCAAGTCGTAAAGCTACGAGATAGTTTGGACTAGAGAGCACATGATTGAACCTGTCTCAATGGAAGGATATTTATCCCGACAGAGCAAAGATTAAAGGCGTTGGGTATGAGTAGTTGGGTATGTCCTACTTGCAACAGAGTCCCCTCTCGCAAGTAAGTGATACAGTTGTACGTATGTGCCGAAAGCCAGTGAGCCGATAGTGTAGAAAGCCTATTGATAAGGAAAGCGATTTTTGAAATATTGGTTGATATAGAAATGACGGACACACAAGAGCTGGCGTATAAGCGAAAGGCTAAACTTCGCAAGAAGCATAGAAAGGTCAGAGTAGAGCTTGTCAGTGATATGACTAACCTCAATATTGCGGTAAGGAAATCACGCAAGGGTAAGGAAGGCAAGAAGGGAGTTGTGATATTCGATAAAGACTATAATGGTAATCTTTTGAGATTACAGAGAAGTCTTATAGATGGAACTTACAAGACCAGCGAAGGGCACGATTGTATGAGACGATGCCCTTGCGGTAAGGTAAGAAAGCTCCATAAGCTTCCGTACTTCCCAGACCACGTTGAGCAGCATGCCTTGATGCAAGTTCTGATGCCGCACCTTATAAGAGCTCTCTATATAGAGAGTGGGGCAAGTGTAAAAGGCAGAGGAATGATTTATGCGAAGCGCAGAACAGAACGATGGATAGACGAGAATAAGTCATGTGGAAGATTGTACTATTGCAAACTTGACTTCGTTAAATTCTATGAGAACGTAGACCAGCAGGAGATATACAAATCTCTGTGTGATTTCTTTACTGATAAAGGCGTTAGAAGGCTTTTGCATGAAGTTATCTTTGCCTTACCGAAAGGTCTAGGTATTGGTCTATATCCTATTCAGACCCTTACCAATTTCTACATGAGTATCTTATGTAGATTAGTATGTAGGAAATTTGATGTTAAGGTAGAAATATATTGTGATGATGTCATTATATTGGGTAAAAACAAGAAGGAAGTATGGAAAGCCATCAACTTCATATTGGAATATGCTAATAAAGTGATGCACCAGCAGTTGCACGATAATATCGGAATGCAGATAATTGATGATACGCATTTCCTTGATTTCGTAGGATACCGTTTCTACTTCAACCATACAATGTTAAGAAAGCGCATGAAAGAGAAATTCAAAAAGAAGATGCACAACCTTAAAAATCCTATGAGGAGATACCAAGTAGCTATGAGCTACAAGGGTTGGTTGATGCACTGCGATGGTTTTAATCTTTGGAAAATGATAACAAAAATGAATAGTTTTGATGATTTTAAGATGCCGCAGATTGAGGACAGAGATGCCAACGGCAAGAGAATGTTTGAAGGTCAGAGGATGAGCGCAAGCTACTTTTCCGAGAGACCTATCGTTTTCCTTGATGTTGAATTTGACGTAAACAGCAAGGTTCATAAATCGGGGAAGAGCAATGTTGTCAGCGTTGAGGAGAACGGACAGAAGTTTAAGTTCTTCACTAACAACAAGAAACTCGTAGAGCAGTTGAAATGGTGCTCAGACAATGATAAATTCCCGTTCCTGGGAAAGTTGCGTAGAATGAATCAGAGTGGAAACCCTGATTTCAGAATTGTAGGAACAAAAGCATAAAAGTATAATATTTAAAAAGAAAGGATATTATCATGGAAATTAGAAAGTCTACATTTGATTACTCACCTAGTCTGATTGAGTATGAGGGTAATTATATTCGCATCAATTTCGATGTTGAGCAGATTGAGTTGGAAAACAGTATGTATAGCAGTGAAGGCAAAAAAACTACCCGAATGGCTTATGCCGCACACGTTGTCCGTATTGAGCAGCCTTTGGAGCGAGGTAAGATAGTTGATGCAATCGTCTCATCCGCTTATCCGACCGACAAGATGCAAGCTATCATCAACAACCATTTCGCCAATCTTGCCAAAATTGCGGATGGCAAGAAGCTTGATGCCGATGATAAGGAGCATGAAGCAGAGTATGAAGCTATGCAATCATGGCGCACGAAGGCGAAGGCTGTAGCTACGGATGTTATAGACAATTATATCAGTACTCATTAAAAGGAGGATAACAGCCTATGAAAAAGGTAGTACATCTTTTTGCCTCGCAGCGTGTCAACCGCAAGGCACGTACTGACAATGAAGAGGTATTCAGGGAGAAAGTAACGCTCATTACCAACAAGCAGATGAGTATCGGTCAGCTTGCAGACTTTGCTCAGTTGGTTAAGGATTTTGAAGCGGCAGGTATTGTTATTAGCGGAAATCAAGTTGCTATTAAGGGCGATAAGGTAACTATATACAATAAAGATAAAGCTACTCTCTTTGCCGAAGATGGCAAGCTCAATGCTAACCTTATTAATGCAGAGACTATCAATGTGAACCATGTTTATGCAAGGAGTTCGGAAGGTGCAAGTATCATAGGCCATTTTGGTAACTTCGATAAAGCCGATGCTGTAGTAGGTAGTGATAAGTGTCCGCTTTGGCTTGGTGCAGCATTGGCAAAGGATGCGCCATTCAGGGTAACGAAAGATGGTTATATATATGCGTATAAGGGTATATTCGCAGGAGAACTGAAGAGTGTGACAGGCTCTTTTTACAGATTGACTGCGGTTAGTTCTGATGGAAATAAAAGCGCTGGTTCAATATATTTTGGTGGTTCTGGCCGTATAACATTTGATGCAGATATTTATAATCAAGGATATAATTCTGCGGCGAAAAGAGGTTGGCGTTTCTATGCTAGTAATGTATGGTGTCGTTCAGCCTTTGGGCATCTACAGAGTACATTGGCAGTGATAAATGGTAGTAGTATGCGCATTTATCCAGACGGATATGATAGCGGACATACAGTTGTGGCTCTTGAACATACTAAGTATGACAATAAAACCGTATACAAAATTCCATTGTATAGTCCTAATGAAGAATCGTCCGGATGTCCTATTGATATAGTAGTATTCAATTCTCTTAGAACAATTGCTACATTTTATTACGAATTTATCCCTGAAGGAACAGGTAAGCGTTGGATGGCAATAAATGCCAATGACAATAATAATGGAGTATATTTCTGTGATGTCGGCGGATGGCATCAACTTCATGGTGGAGAAACAATAAATCTTGTATATATACACCCAGAAATACTTACTCCTAGTCAGAATGATAAGACCTATTTCGGTCGTGGTATCTTCTGGAGCGGAGTAAATGACTTGAATTGGTCGGATAGATAATCATAAAAGCAAAAATTAATATGAAAAAGAATTTCAATGTACCTTTCAAGAATTGGAAGGGTGAGGTGATAGTATCACCAGTAAAGAACGAGAACGGAGAGGAAACCTACAAGCCACAGATTATGGGCGATATTGTAGGAAAGGTACTCTTCGAGGTGATAGACAATCAGAGTATTCAGCTATCGGGCGAAGAAAAGCTACGTGCTTATCGGGTAGCTTGCAAGATAGGCAAGGATGCCGAAAACGTGGACCTCGAAGCTGAGGATATTATTCTTATCAAGAAGATACTCTGTCCTGTGATGGCTGTAGGTGGTTATGGTCAGATAGTTGATTTACTAGAAGGATAGTAACAGATAAGGCGGTTCACTACATGGTGACCGCCTTATTCTTTTCTCGTCCGTCAGGGAAGTGTGTTGCATTGAACTTCTCTATAGGTTCTAATATCATGTCAGCGAAATATGGAGCATCAGAGCCGCCGAAAGATGGAATTAAATCACTAAGATAGCCATATCTACCTTTCCTTCGTTCCTCCTCTGCTTGCGTTACAAGACCTTTCTGCATTCTAACAGCGAAAGGAAGTTTGTTATAACAAGAACCATCTGTATCGTTTACCCAATAATCAGTTATAGGATTGATACTTTCCTTGTCAAGTTCTAATGCTTCCTCAACAGACAAAGGATTGGCTACTTTCTCCTTCATCGTCATTTGGCTTCTGTCTCTGAATGGTATATTTGTCTCCATAATCTTAATATTTTGATTTCTGCTGCAAAGTTACGAAAATAAACTGAAAGCGCAATGTTTCTGTTACCATTTTCTTCAATTTTGGTAACAAAAAATCGGTAACAAAACTTTCAGATTATTACTTTTTTATGAAGTTTAACACAAAAATATTCTCATTTTCGTTGATTTTGCGCAAAAAAGTGTATCTTTGCACAATAATTTAATTTAATTTAAATCAACCTAAAAAAAGAGATTATGACTAAAGAAGACGAAGACAACCTATTAAGGTGGTTGCAAGACAAGGACATCAGTGAGGTGATGGATTTACTGATGAAGCATTGTAACAGATATTCAAGGAGGATTTTGAAGTTCTTCCGATGGTTCTGCAAGTACGTTCCGATTACGCTTATGTTATTCCACGCTTATGGAATGTGGGATTTCTCGCAGCATCCACGAGACATGTTCATCCCATACGCAGAAAATACGCCTTGCTATCTCTACATATATTTCATGGCATACATTCTACCTATGGTTCTTATAATGGCAAGCCGATTTTTCTTCTTGTGTTGGAGATACCGCATTCCCTTCTTCTACTTTGCAAGCATCAATGCTGCTCACATCGTTGAATGGAGCTGGTATACCACCAAAGATATGATAGATTCCTGCTTCACTATCATGGTAGTAACGGCAATATTCTATCTGTACTCTTTTGTGGATTTGTTTATAAGTCGAAGCAAGTTAGGACGTAAAATCTGTGCATAATGGGAAAGATACTAAATTATAAGTTGCTCGGCACGGCTTTTAAGTCGTTGAGTGACGCTTGCTTTAAGGCTGACGAACAGCAGAAGAACGGAGAGAAAGTCACCGCTTGCGGAATGAGCGATGAGGACTTGGATAGATTATGTGACATCATACCAGATATGCTCAACCCGATGATGAGCACGGAGGAGGTCAAGGATAAGCTGCACGTTTCTGATGCAACACTCAATCGTATGGTTGCTAGGGGTGATATTCCAAATGGCGTTTGCAAAAAGCGAGGACACACTAGGTATTGGAAGAAGTGGGATATTCTGCACTTCATTAAGAGTAAGAGAGGTAAGTGATTGCCTCTCTTTTTTATATGTTAGAATAAAGTTTTGCACTTTTTCGTAAAATCTATTTGATGATTAAATATTTTGTTGTATATTTGCAGCGTTATTGTTTAATCATCAAATAGTTATAGTATGGCAGATAGAATTAAAGATATTGTTGTAGGCGTAGTTCTTGCACTCCTCGCCTATCTTAAACCGATTGAAGGCGAGTTGTCTTCGCTTATGATCGTCTTCACCCTCAACTTTATTTTCGGTTATCTTAGTGGCATGATTGCAAAAGGAGAGAACTTCGAGTTGAAGAAGGCAGTTGTGTGCATCGGTCACGCTACTGTGTTCTTCGTCCTTTGTGCAGCAGTATATGCAATCGGACGATTCAAAGGACAAATGGAAGGTTCCGTTCAATGTGTTTCTTTTATCTCGTATCTAGTATTGTGGTTCTACGGATGCAATATTCTGAAGAACTTGAAACAGATATTCAAGAAGGGTACCCCTCCTTGGTATGTAGTGAGTTTCCTCTATTATCTCATGCGCTTCAAATTTATCGAGAAGATTCCATATTTGTCAGACTATCTAAATTACACAGAAAAGGAGGAAAAGATATGATGTTAGCGATTATTATGGTGGCAGCTATTATAGGAAGCATTCTTGTATTTGGCTGCATTATTCAAGGAAATGATTATAGCGAGGAGGAGAAGTAAACATGGCTGAAATATGGAAACCAATAAAAGATTACGAAGGACTTTACGAAATAAGTAATCTCGGTCGTGTTAAATCGCTACCTAGAAATGGAACCATTAAAACTGAGAAAATTTTAACTCCAAACATGAGTGGTAGGTACGCAAGAATTGGATTGAGAGATAAAATAAAAATAAAATACTCTGTTCATAGATTGGTTGCAGAAGCATTTATCCCGAATCCAAATAATCTTCCGCAAGTGGACCACATAAATGGCGACAGGTACGATAATAGGGTTGAAAATTTAAGATGGGTTACAGCTAAAGAAAATATAGGTAACCCTGTTACGTTTGCCAAATACAAACAAAAAATGTTAGAATATAGAGACAATGAAAGATGTAAAGCCGTGTCTCAATATTCCAAAGATGGGGTTTTGATAGCTGTATTCAAATCAACTCATGAAGCGGAACGTATAACAGGTATTCCTCATTCTAACATTTCGGCAGCGGCTTTAAATAAAGTAGTATCATGTGGAAATCATACTGCAACAGTTAGGAGTGCAGGTGGTTATTTATGGAAATTTATATAATTATGGCAAAATCAGAAATTTTAGTCCCATTCATATTAAGTTGGGAAACAGATAAGTATACTAACAATAAATATGATCGTGGAAAAGCAACAAAATACGGCATCACCCTTGCTACCTGGAGAAGAGTCGGGTATGACAAGAATGGTGATGGTGTTCTTAATGAAGAAGACGTAAAACGCCTTACTGAGGAAGACTTTCATCGAGTTTTCAAGCAGAACTATTGGAATGCTTGCAAGGCAGATAAAATACAGGATCAGAGCGTAGCCAATATGCTAGTAGACTTCGCTTATAATAGCGGAGTCAGCAAAGCGGTAAAACATCTGCAACTTGTATTAGGTATCACAGCAGATGGTATCATCGGTAATAAGACGCTGTATGCCATTAATAAATCCAATGGAGAAAGACTATTTGAAGCCTTCAAGAAGGATAGAAAAGCTTATCTAAAGAGAATTGCAGTCGGTGACCAGAAAGGTTTTCTTAAAGGGTGGCTTCGCAGACTTAGCTACATTACGTATAATAATCTAAAATTGAATAAATGATGAAATGGTATGATATAAGATTTTGGAAATGGGCAACCATTACCCTAGTGGTAGGTCTTGCGCTTGTTTCTGTCTTAGGGTGCAGTACTCCTAGAGCAGTAACTACACAAACCTTCATCACAGACAAGCAGAGTGAAAAGAAATTCGATTCCCTCTTCACTACCCGATTGTCTTATGCCTTCGAGCAATGGCAACATATCCAAAAGCGAGAAACAGAAAAGGCTACCAAAGATAGCAGCTATGTAAAAGATAGCACAGCAACCCGATATGATGCGCAAGGGAATAAGATTGGTGAAGATCGTTTTCATTACGAGAGTCACTATTTATTTGAAAAGGAACGAAGAATGCTCCTCGATACCATCAGTACATATAAAGCATACAAAGATAGCTTTATATATTACAGAGGAAGATGTGACTCCTTATCAAAGATTGGTACCTCTCAGTTCTATAAGATTGACGCTCCTTCTATAAAAGAGAAATCTCTGTCAAGTATGCAGAAGATATTCTTAAAAACGGGGCAGATGTTTTGGTTCTGCTTTATACTCATAGTTATGTACTTACTATATATATCAAGGAAGAAAAAGAAAGAATCTTAGAAAAGTTGTTTAATTAAGGTTTTGAGATTTATTTTGGATAACTAGGGCGACTACTCGTGATGAGCGGTCGCCCTTTTTGTTTGCAAAGTAAATTCTTCTGTTCTAAGAGGATAAAAAATGAGCCTACCTACTATCACCATAAACCACTGATTTATAGCCACTAACGAAAACTATGATAGCCTTATAGCTTATTTCAAAACAATTTTCTAACTTTGCACACGTAACGTTACAAATAGTGTTAGTTAAATATTAAGGTTAAATTAAAAATTCGGGATATGGAAAGTAAAACTTACGTGTTCAATCCAGAGAGCGGCACAAGCGGCACAGGCTCTAATGGAATCTTGGCTATGCTTCCTGCACTCATGCAGAGACAGGGTGTTGACCCAGGTCTTATTGCACTCTTGAACAACCGTGGAAACGGAAATGGTTGGGGTGAAGACATCTTTGCAATCCTCCTCTTGTTCATCCTTATGGGCAATAATGGTATGGGGTTCTTCGGAGGTAATCGCTGCATGGGTTCTAACGGACAGGGCGGTGTTGTGCCAATGCTTAACAATGATGCCAATACAGCCGTTATCATGCAGGCTGTTCAGCGCAATGGTTTCGACGTTCAGAGCTTGGCTACAGCCCTCAACACATCAAGTGACGCAGTCATGGCTGCAATCAATGGCTTAGGTCATCAGATTTGCAACCTCGGCAATCAGATGGGCATGAATGCTAATCAGATTTTGACTGCTATCATGCAGGGTAACAATGCCATCGCTACTCAGTTGGCAGAATGCTGCTGCAAGACCAATAACGCCATAACTGCAATGGATGGCAACCTCAAGTTGTCTATCTGTCAGCAGACCCACGCCATCAATGATACGGCAAATGCCAATGCTTTGATGCTCCGTGACAAGGCTGATGCTAACAATCAGTCTGTCTTGGCTAAGTTGGATCAGATGCAGACACAGGCAATGCAGGATAAGCTCGATGCTTTGAGAGAGAAGAATAGTGCCCTGCTTGCTCAGATTTCAAACGAGCATCAGACACAGGCTTTGCAGGCTTATCAGGCACAGGTTATCACACCAGTAAATGCAGCTTTGGCTGCACTGCAGGCAGAGGTGGCTGGCATCAAGTGCAAGTTGCCTAATACCATCAGTGTTCAGTACCCTCAGTACGGAGTATTCAACAAGGACGTTTATACTGCTGCCGCCATGGGAGCTTATGCAGGTGATGTAGCGGCTTCTCGTTCAACTGTAGGATGCGGTTGTTAGGAAAGGAGGTAACTATGTTCCCTTTATATCCATTCAATCCATTTATTCCAATCGGTCAGAGAAACCAAATCAAACTTATTGATGTAGGCGGTATCTATGAGCTGAAGACAAATGCTCAGCAGGTCACAGATGCTAGTGTAGATTATGGTATCAATCCTTGCTACTACAATGCTTTGCCTTGCGAGTGCATTGTACTCTTGAAGATACATCAAGGAGTTGCCGCTGCAAGTGCGACACTTCCTGTTACAATCGTAACTCCAAATAGTGGTTCGACCACTGTTAACGGAACTGCTAACACTAGCGGAACTACTTCCGGCACAACAAAGGTGCCAGTTGTTGATCATGTGGGAAAGGCAGTGACGGGAGCTAACGTTTCTGAAACTACGGAGGCTTTGGCATACATCAATAAGAAGAGCGGTATTATCCGACTGCTTGGGTTTCAGCAGCCTACAGGCGGCTAATGGAGTATTAACTACGGAGCAGGTGGCAACATCTGCTCCATTAAAAGAGAAAGAAAATGTTTCAAGGACTAAGACAGTCTTCTCTCTTCTACATCTTAGACAAGGGAGGAGAAAAGCCGACACTAAGAATCGGTCAAGTAATATCGGTTAGCAATCCTCAACAGAAATACCCAAGCTACGTGCCTGGTCAAACACCGACATTAGAAACTACGGTAGATGTTAAGGTGCAAGTAGAAGACCAGCAAGTAAACTTTGAAAAGTTGCCTTCAACGGCACAGATAGTAAACTTCGGCAATGAAGGTGTTGTTGTCAGTGACAGCAGGGAAGCTATGTGCGCTGAGATTGATGCTATGTTGCGGCATTCCAGGGGAGTCGTGGAAAGTGTAGATTACCATAATGGAGTCATAAGCTCCTGCGAGGAAATGCTCACTAGAATCAACCCACAGATTGCCAAGGAGAAGCAGCAGGAGCAGGACATCAATAACCTAAAATCAGAGGTTAGTGGCATGAAGGGTACGCTATCCAATATTGAGTCCATGCTGTCTAAGGCTTTGAGCAGTGGTAACAATTTTAAAAAGTAATTGCTATGGGATATATGGTAGAAATTACGGAAAACAAGTTCGATGAGCTTGTTGACAACTGCGAGGAAATGGTTCGAGCAGGTGGTAAGGTTATGAAGTGCTTGGATAGTTTGAAGCGCGAGCGTATGGGAAACCGTATGCCGATGCCGGACTATCGTGACAAGTGGGACGATGATGATTGGCGCGACGAAGACCGCTATGGAGAGCGACGTTACTATGGTCGCCGTGGCGGTGGACGTTACTAATGTTTAATTCGGTGGTGGGGGTATTTTCCCTGCCACCCTTAAAAGAAAGAGCTATGGGAAAATGTAGAATACCTTTGGATGCTTACGATATGAAGCCAGAAGGAATGATAGCATATCTGAGATATAATGGCTGGCACTTCAACAAGAAGGCTTGCGAATGGGCAGTCAGTCAGATGAGAAAATACAACCCAGTCACCAAAAAGGATGAGGAGGTTGACTATATGGATAAGGAGAAGGTTGAATCCATCCTTACCAAGCAGGGAGTGACACTTGAAAATAATGTAGGCTATGATCATGTCTATGTGGCAAACATGGTTAAGGCTGATTTCTATAAGTCTTCCATCGAGGACGAAGCTCACATGGCTTTGTTCGTGAAAGATATGGTTGATGATACCGATCAGAAGGATGGCTTCATCTTTAACAGATTTTATGCCGATTGCAACCATAATGGCATCGGCATTCCATGGGATGATATTTTATGATAAGTCAAGAGATATATCTAGAAAAGTACGATTGGAAAGTTCTTGTGTTTTACGGTTTGGAATCATCAGATACCGATGAGGTATGCAACTCCCTTGTGCAGATAGGCTGCACAGAAAAGGCAGTCGAAAGCGCAAGGGAGCATTGCTTACGAGGAATACCGAACACAGGTCTAACCTACTCCAATCTTGCAGGTAGAAAGAGCGTGGTTGCGGTCAGTAGGACCACAACGGAATATGAGTTCGTGAATACTGTCACACACGAAATGTTTCATGTTGTCACTCATATCTGCGAATCACTAGGTATAGACTTGAAAGACGAAGAGCCTTGCTACATGATGGGATGGCTCTGCCAGGCAGTTAGTAGGATATTCATTTAAAATTTAGAAATATGACGGACATTAAATTAATGGTGGATGCTGCAAGGCAGCTAAACCAAACTTGGAAAATGAGTAGTAATGGTTTGGAAATGGATAATGTTCCAAACGATGTGTATAATGCTTTGTGCGAAGTGGATGAAGCAGTAACCAATCTGATAGACAAGATTGGCGAAGCTACAAAAATCATTACATTAAGCAGCATCTACAAAAGCGTATAACTCTTTGATACTCAGCGAGTTAAATTTAGTATTTTTAACTAAAATAAAGTGTGGTATATTTGCATATATCACATTTTTTTTGTACCTTTGCATATAGAAAGAGTGGTTATTTTGACTAACCACAGATTATGTTGAACCAATTAAAATCTTAAAAAGATGGAAGAAATTAAGGAAATCAAAAAGAATTATGAAATGGGATTCATTTCGTCACATGAATTTCTTTGTGAATATGCAGGCGTTCTTTCTAAACTTGGAGCGCAGGGAGAACTGATTGATGCTATGAATACAGTATTAGCTCCACTTGCGGATTTCATAGTGAAGGACATCTTGAATGCCAGCGATGACGAGAAGAAACAGATTAAGGACTTCTTTAATTTTAAGTAGATATGGATACCATTCTTTTAATAAACGGATTAATTTTTCTACTTGTCGTAGCGATAGTAGATTTAGCAATGAAACATTAATAAAAATAAGCCCTCGACATCACGGATAAGTCACTTATATGAAAGCAATTAAAGTAGCAGTATTTTTTGAAATGATGAAAAGACTTATGATACAGTATTCATTCGACGAGTTGCAGGGTACTACTTTCAGAAGTCATTTCAGTGCAGTTGGCCTAGGAGATACACAGGAGCGAAACGGCTTCTTCCTGGCAGTCTACATAACAGATAACTCTGTGTTACAAGATGGCTTCATGAAGGGAGTAAGAACTTATCTTGATGATGCAGTCGTATATAAGTACGATTCTCCTTACCAAGACAAGGATGTTTTAGAGAAAGAATTAATGTACATAATTGAGATTAAAAATGAAGACTAGTAGCTTGTATGTTACCCGCGATGATTCAATGTATGACACAAAGAGCGGGTTTGAGACTTACGAGGAGGCCAGTGCCTATCGTGAGGAGTGTCAGAGAAGTTGGATCAATCATGCCGACTATGTTTTTCTTATAACAAGAGACTCTGCCGGGAATTTTGTCAAAAAGACAAACTTGACAAAAGCAACAAAGGAAGAGAGAATCAAGCTTCTTGAAGAAGCAGGCATTCCATTGAAATAATTTGTAACCAATTAAAATATTAAAGATTATGACAACAGCAACAAATTTGAGTAAGGCTGCCGAGGATATGGTAGCAGTTCCTTCTTCAGTTAATGAAGACAAGTTCTTTGATTTCGAGAAAGCCAAGACCCAAGCTATCACTCTCGAACAGTTGAGTCGCACACACCGTGAGGATGATGTTTACGGAAATCCGCTCCGTGGCATCTATCACTTTGACCTTTTCAATAAGGTCATTGATGAGTGTACAGAGCTCGGCTACAATGTGGAGGTTTATGATATGTTTGCAGCACAGAACAGAGACCGTCAGTCGCCTGGAGTGGTTCGCCTCCCACAAGTGGAAGCGGTCAAAGGTCAGCATGCGGTAGAGGCGCATATTCTCCGCCGAGTTTATGCCAATATTCGTATCACTGATTTTGATAATGATGAAACTACTACTAATGTGGCCGTAGCCTTCCATCAGAAAGGTATTCAGATTGGATTCGGTCCGAATGTGATGATTTGCCACAATCAGTGTATGCTCTCTCCAGAACTGTATATGTCCAGCTATTCCGAAAAGGGCAAGAAGGGTTCCGGTATGGAAGTGGCAGCAATGCTTGATACATTAAAGTCATGGCTGGTCGATGCCCGGCACATTATTGAGACTGATCGTGAGCGTATTGCCAAGATGAAGGAGACACGCATTACTGCAGAACAGATGTTCTTGCTCATTGGTTTGATGACTGCTACCAGAGTAAAGGCAGATACATCACGAAAGTCTATTCGTGAGAATATCACCTACCCTCTCAATCAGTCACAGATTACACTCTTTACAGAGGATATGCTGGAGGCCTATCACGATAAGGAGTTTGTAACTGCCTGGGATATGTATAATTCTGCTACCAACTTGTATAAGGCTAACAGAATGGATATCCCTGCTCTTTTGCCACAGAACAGGGCAATGGTTAACTTCATGAAGGCCAATGGTCTGATAATTTAATTGGTTCGAAAGGAGTTTCCAAGGGTTAGTCCTTTGGTTGCTCCTTATATAGAACGTAATCCAATACTTTTCTATTTGCAGCGTCTATATTGGCAACACTCTTGTCAATATAGATAGCTGTTGTCCTGTTTCCATGGGAATGTCCCAATGCTTCGGCAATGATTTCTTCGGGTATTCCTATGGAGAAGGCTATTGTTGCCCACGTATGCCTAGCCCAATACAGAGAGATATGATCAAACAGAGGATTATGCTTTGTATGATATTCCTTCTGAAAATCATGAGCTTTCTTTTTCTCGTTCCTTTCTTTAGTGACAGGGCCTATTGCCTTTAGTCCCTTGTTTGCCTTGCACACAAATTGCTTGTAGTTTCTCATGTTCTCTGAGAAATTGACTAGCTTTGTCTTTCCTCTATACCTATTTATTATCTGTATAGCTTCCGGTTCCAGTCTGATGCTATACAGTCTTCCCGTCTTCTTTCGTCTATACAGTAATCTTCCGTCTACAACATTCTCATCCGTACAATTAAGAATATCGGCAGGGTTTATCCCGATCAAGAAGAATGTAAGCTTGAAATAATCCAGGTACTTCTGCTGCCATGGCTGCACATTATAATTAAATAAGGTACGTAGTTCATCTACAGAAAGAGAACGTTTTTCTGTCTGTTCCGGATTTATATCGAATGTTCTCATCGGATAATGGCTGGTTATCTCATTATCGATAGCATCGTTGAAAACGGCACGTATGTTTCTGAAATGTATATTCCTGGAGTTCTTCTTTAACCCTTGTCTTACCAACTCGGCATCCAACCTTTTCAGCCAATCCTTTGAGATATCTTCAAAAGCGTAGGTATCTACCTTGCTATCGAAATCGCGCATCTTCTTCAAAGTGGTTGCATATATTTCCCTGGTCCTTTGTGCTGAACGACTATTCATATATTCTATATACCTATTTATAAATAAGTCTTTCTTCTTAACATCAGGGTCTAGATAGGCCACAACCTTATTCTTTATCTGCGTTGAAGTCTGTTTAGTAAGTTCTCCCTTCATCTGCAGTTCCAATATAGCATTTTCAATCTCTACCAATTTGTTCTTGACAAATATTTCCAATCTCTGCTTGTTTGGCGCATCAACTATTCTTTGTTTCTTGACATCCCATTGTTCCTTTTTCAATTTGACACCAAGAGGAATATAAGCTGCCTGTCGCTTCTTCGTAATGGCAACTTTGAGCGGTGCAGGCTCTCCGTCCTTGACCGCTCTTGTATCTAAGTATAGTTTCGTTGTTATCATTTGCAAGCTATTTGCAAGCAGAATTGTGCAAAAATGTGCAAAAATGTGCAAGAATGTGCAGGATTCTACTTAGTTGGATAAAATACGATGTTTTGGAAACACCTAATTTTCAGTGATTTCTGCGGAAAGAGGGGGATTCGAACCCCCGATTCCCTTTAGGGGAATACACGCTTTCCAGGCGTGCCTCTTCAGCCACTCGAGCACCTTTCCAGTTTCGGAGTACAAAATTATCACTTTTTATTCGAAAAGCCACATATTCGTTTGCTTTTTACATTTCTTTAACTAGAGATGACATAAAACAAGCGCCCTGAAAGGACAAAAGCATCTATTTTAAAGCTTTTGCCCTTTCAGGGCGCCTTGTTGGTTGCATATTTAACCCAGGGTGTTGCCCTTGGCTAGGAGCTTCTGCCCTTTCAGGGCGTATGGCGTCTCCAAGAGTACAAGCTCGCTAGGCGTCCCGACAGATTTACAATCTGGCGAGACACCTAGCGGACTTCCCCGCTTGCGAAAGTTCAGTCCTTTACTTCTCAGGAATAATCTCGAAGATTTCTGCAGAGCCTTCTATCTGAAGCTTGGCAGCCTTCTTCACCAATTCCACCTTGCAGAATGAACTGTCGATGGTGGTAGTGGCAAGAACCTTGCCCTTGGCATTCAGCTGGCGACATACCAATGATTTGCCTGGAGCCAACTTCAACAGCAGGGTGTAACCCTTTACATCCTTCTCTACACCCATGGTAAGGGTGCCCTCGTTGGTGAATGAGGTGCAAGGGTTCTCATCGAAACCATACATCGCTGCCTGCAGATTGCCTGCCTCAACAGGGAAGCTCAAATGCTCTGGAGTAGTTGGGTTCACCTCGAAGGTACGAACTGCAGCCCAGTTGCGCTTGTCAGACTTCAACTTCTTGATGCGGATATAACGAGCCTCAACAGGAGAATCGGTCTTCCAGTTGATGATATACTGCTTCTTCAACTCACCGGTCAGCGCCTTCCACTCCTTCTTGTCAAGAGAATACTCCAAAACGGTGTTGTCGAAGTAATCCACATCATCTACAGAGTTACGACCCTGAAGGATTCTTACCTCAGAAACAGAACGAACACAACCTAAGTCTGCACCAATCCAGTCGCCAGTGTTCTGACCATTACCTGATGTATAATAGGTAGTAGAATCATTGTCAAACATCGCCTTGCTCTGGGTAGTTCTCAAGGTGGCGTAAGTACCGATACCCTTATAGAAGGCAGGCACCTTGCCAGTCAACTTCTTGAAGAAACCAGAAGCCATATCATCCATAGACTGCTCATAGAATGGCTGCAATACCATGGTTCCAGACTTATGCTTCTCGTAAGCAGCCACATCTTCCTTGCTCATACGGTTGTTGACATAGCCATCCCAGAATGCCTGGTCATTACCAGCCTTGTATTCCTTGATGAGCTGCATGGTCTTCAAGCCACGGTCGCCCAACTTGCCAAACTCTGTGAGCCATGGGCGGAGTTCCTTCATCAGCAGGGCATTCTTGCAGTTTGCCTCCATCTGAGCAGGTGCATTCTTCACTCTTACAAACTCGCTCTGCAGGGCATTGAACTCAGCATCTGTAAAGTTGTCGATGCGGAAGCTCTTGGTTTCCCAGGATTCGATACGGCGATAACCGGTTTCTGTATCGCATGAGTGCATGGCGAAGGTGCGATAAGCCTCGTGTGCCTCTGGAGTAAGATCTACCAGACCACGCTCCCAGTTGTCGAGCGGATTATAGTTGGCGATATTCCAGGTATAATCGGCTACACCATAGAGAGCCAGCTTGGAAGCCTCTCCATGCTCCATCGGGTTGCTCACGAAACCGCAGAGATCCTTGTTGGTCAGGTCGGTCTGTAAACCATAGGTAGGACCCTGCATGATGATATGGCGTGCATAATCGGTTACAGGGAAGTTCCACCAGTAGTAAGCAGGACGCTTGATACGGGAGTTCACCCAGTCGAGCGTCTCGCGGGTCAAGTCGCTACATACCACATCACCTGTCCAGAATACATTGATAGATGGATCGAGGGTATTACCGAAGATAGCCAGAGAACCGGTTGGTTTTGGATTCGCCCAGAGACGGGTATAATCGGTAGGACACATCACAAGCGGAGTCACATCACCCTTAGCCTTCACAAACTCCTTAGTCAGGCGGTTCAAGAGTTCAGACTGCTTGACTGGGTTGGCACCCTCGCCGGAAATATCATCAAAGAAGATGGCGAAAGAACGCACACCGAGGTCGTACATCAAGTCGAGCTTGTGAACCAGGTTCTGATAGTCTTCCTCGTTCCACTTGATATCCTGTCCTGGATGGATAGCCCATACGAAATCTACACGGTTGCGACGGCAAGCCTGTACGAGTTCGCTGATGTTCTTAGCCTCTTTCTCTGGATAAGGCAAGCGCCAGTTAGGGCAGCTGTGATAAGGATCATCCTTTGGACCATAGAGATAGGTGTTCATCTTGTTCTTTCCATAATAGTCGATGAGGGAAAGACGCACCTGATGAGACCAAGGCTCACCATAGAAGCCCTCTACCACACCACGGTTTGGAAGATCAGGGTAGTCGTTGCAAGTGGTATAAGGCATCTGGCCCTTAGCCATCTCGCTGTTTACAATCTGGCGCAAGGTCTGCAAGCCATAGAATGCACCACGCTCGTCGTATCCCACAATCTGGATACCCTTGGCATCAGCCTTCAGGCTGTAAGCACCCGATACCGGCTTCACACCAGCCTTAGCTGCAAGTTTTTCACCGAAATCGATGGTCAGGCGAATGCCCTTGGCGTTAGCGGTCAGGAACTTCACATCATCCGCAAACTTACCTTTCTTGTCGATTACCTTGACACCCTTCTGCAGGTCGAGTCGGTTAGCAGCATCCACATTCAGGAGATGTGGTGTAGGACTCACGATGAGTCCGTGATGATCCAGTTTCTTACCAGGAATCATGTGTACGTCCTGCTTCTCAGAACGCTGGCCGCTCAGGTCTTGTGCCTGAGTGCCTTGTGCAAATGCAGCCATCAGGAGGGCTGCCATCAACATTTTTCTAGTCATAATGAATAGTTGGTTTTAATATTAAGCTTATAATTTTTATTATTTCATAGGTGAAAGACGCTTTCAACATTCTTATTCGTCTGTTCTGCGAATTCCTCCTCACTCACTCCGTAGGCTTTCGCCAGAGTCTTAAGCACTTCTATCACGAAAGCGCTCTCGTTGCGCTTGCCACGATAAGGGACGGGAGCCATATACGGGCTGTCGGTCTCCAGGATGATGCGATTCATCGGAACTGCAGCCGGAAGGTCTTCTCTGAGATGACTGCTCTTGAAAGTAGATACGCCACCGACGCCCAAAACAAACTTATTGAAGGAGAGCAGTTCTTCGGCTTCCTTCTGGTTGCCCGTAAAGCAATGGAAGACGCCACCCGGCAGTTCCTTCTCATACTTTCTGAGCAGATGCACCATCTCGTTCTGAGCCTTGCGGCAATGAATCATCAGCGGGAGCTGGGTTTCTACCGACCATTTTACCTGTTCCTCGAAAGCCTCGAGCTGCTCGTTTTCGAACTCACGGCTCCAGTAATAATCAAGTCCTACCTCTCCGATAGCAATCAAGTCTGAAAACTGAGGAGAACCACCCTTCTGACAGGCATTACCGGTCATGCGATGCTCCTCCAGTATCTTCCGGAGTTCAGCCAGCTGTTCCTTCCAGTCAGCCTTCACCTCTTCAGGATGCAGACCAATCATCGGATAAGCATAGCCCGGATATTCCTTAGCCAATGCCAGTACCGCGTGTGTGGTCTTCACATCGATGGCAGGCAAGAACACCTTGCTTACCACCGCTTCCTTGGCACGGGCGAAAGCCTCCGCCCTATCCTCATCAAATTCTTCCGCATCGAAATGCGTATGTGTATCTATTACTTTGAACATTGAACTTTGAAATTAGTACTGTCGCTTCATCATTTTCTGAGCATACTTTGCCAATTCCTCCTTACGCTCAGCAGGCACATTCACGGCATCCAGATACTTCTTGCTCTGCTCGAAATAATAAGCTATCTTATCCTGCGCCATTTTGTCGATACCAATCTCGTTGTATAGACGGGTAACGGCAGCCACCTTCTCCTTGCGGTCGAACTCCTCGGCATCCACCCACTTCTGCAGTTCTGCACGCTGAGCGTCGTTGGCATGGTTGAAGGCATTGATGAGCATATACGTCTTCTTGTTGGATGTGATATCGCCACCAATCTCCTTACCGAACACCTTGGTATCGCCGTAAACATCGAGGTAATCATCCTGCAACTGGAACGCCAATCCGATCTGCTCGCCAAACTTATACAGGTTCTCTGCATCCTCATCAGAAGCATCGGCAAGGATTGCACCCATCTTCAAGGCACAAGCCAGGAGTACGCTGGTCTTGAGGCGGATCATCTCGATATATTCCTCCTCCTTCACATCGTTACGGTTTTCAAACTCCATATCAAACTGCTGACCTTCACCAATTTCCAGGGCAGTGGAAGTAAAGAGTTTCAACACCTTGGCAAGATGCTTTTCATCGCATTGAGCCATACGCTCATAAGCCAGAACGAGCATGCTGTCGCCCGAAAGGATTGCCGTATTGGCATCCCATTTCTTATGAACCGTTTCATGACCGCGACGCAAATCAGCATTGTCCATCAGGTCATCATGCAGCAAAGTATAGTTATGATAAGTTTCCAGGGCAACGGCATTCATCAGGATCTTCTCAGGATTGTCCTTGAAAAGATTGTAGCCCAGAAGCATGAGCGTAGGACGAATACGCTTGCCACCCATAGAAAGAACATATCTGATAGGCTCATAAAGAGACTTTGGCTTTCTTTCGTAAGGCAAATTAGCCAGAAACTCATTTACCATGCTTAAAATTTCATCTGCTGTCTTCATAATAATGTATAATTTATAATGTATAATTTACAATGAACAATTTATAATTTATAGCTGGAACACTACCGGGATGGCAATCATCGTGCGACAGACCTTGCCTTTATCGATGCCCGGTTTCCACTTCGGCATCATCTTCATCACCCTCAAAGCCTCGTTGTCGAGCAATGGATCTACCGAAGTGCTTACCTTGATATTGGCAACACTTCCATCCTTGTTTACGATAAAGGATACCACTACGGTTCCCTGAATCCTACTCTTCTGGGCAGCTACAGGGTACTTCAGGTTCTTGGTAAGCCACTGCATGAAGGCAGACCAGCCACCAGGAAACTGCGGTATCTTCTGCACGACGGTCAGTTTGATAGGAGCCTCAGCTCCCGGATTCTCAATGGGAGTTTCAGGAACCGCTTCCTTTACCTCAGCTCCATCCACTACACCCGAGCCGTCGCCGATAACCAGTTCGCTGGTTGTAGAACTGATTTTCTGCGGTGCCTTCTGAGTCTGTTGCTCGGCAGCCTTCACTTCCTGGGTAATTGACTTAGAAGCAGGAGCCGAAACAGCCTCTGCACTCACCATATCTTTCAGGTCGGGACGAGCCGACATTTCCAGATCCTGTGAAAGATCTTCCATCGATTCCGACAAGTCATCATCTCCCTGCGGACCTTTCTGATATTGGAGTCCTACGAAGATGAAAGTAAAAGCCAGCAGCAAACCTAGCAGGAAAAATGTAACCCGCTTATCTTCCAGTTGTGCGCTATTTGATTTCTTAATTTCCACAATAAAAACCGTTTAAAATCGTTATTTCCTACGAAAACATTGCAAAATTACTTCTTATTATTGAAAAAAGCAGTATCTTTGCCAAAGAATTAGAAAATTTAAATGAAAAAATATGTAATTTCCGCAATATTGACGCTTTTTGCGACAATTATTGATGCTCAAGAGAGCCAAACGGGGTATAATTTCCTTCGCTTGCCGGTGAGTGCTCACGCAGCTGCTCTGGGTGGCGACAACATCACCTTGATAGAAGATGATGAGGCACTCATATTCCATAATCCGGCTCTTCTGTCATCAGTAAACGACAAGACGGTCAATCTCAATTATATGAACTATATGTCGGGGGTGAACACTGCCTCGGCTAGTTTCAACCGTATTGTCAACGACAAGGCTTCGTGGGCTGTTTCGGCTCAGCTTGTTGACTACGGCAAGATGAAAGAGACGGATGAGAACAACATCCAGATGGGTGAGTTCTCGGCAAAGGACATTGCCATTGCGGGTTACTTTTCTTATATGCTCGGTGAGAAATTTGCGGGTGGTATTGCCGCCAAATTCATCACTTCGTATATTGGCGATTACAATTCTATCGCTGTGGGAGTGGATCTGGGCATCAACTATTACAACCCGGAAACGGAATGGTCGGTTTCTTGCGTGGCAAAGAACCTGGGTGGACAGCTGAAAGCTTACGACAATGAATATGAGAAGATGCCTATCGACCTGCAGTTGGGTGTAACGAAACGCTTCGCCAACGCACCGTTCAGGGTATCAGCCACACTGGTCAACCTGAACCATTGGGACAGCAGTCTTCGTGATCATGCCGTAGTAGGTGCCGACATTCTGCTTTCGGAGAGCCTGTGGATAGGTGCCGGCTACAACTTCCGGAGAGCCAACGAGATGAAAATCAGCACCTCAGAAGATGAAGAAAGCAGTCATGGAGCCGGTTTCTCTGTGGGTGGCGGTATCAACCTGGAGCGCTTCCATCTGAACGTTGCCTACGGCAAATATCACGTCAGTAGCAGCAGCCTCATGCTGAACGTAAGTTACAGATTATAAATTGTACATTATAAATTATACATTAAAGTTAGTTCGAAATTATGAAGAAAATAACAATAGCAATAGACGGATACTCTTCTTGCGGTAAGAGTACGATGGCAAAGGATCTTGCCAAGGAAATAGGTTATGTTTATGTAGATACGGGCGCCATGTACCGCTCGGTAACTCTCTATGCGCTGCGTCATCAGCTCTTCGAAGCAGATGGAGCCGTAAAGACTGAAGAACTGCAGAAGGAGATGAAGAACATCAGCATCTCATTCAAGTTTAATGAAACAACCGGTCGCCCTGACTGCTATCTGAACGGCGAACTGGTAGAAAAGGAAATCCGTTCGTTAGAGGTTTCCAACCACGTTAGTCCGATTGCCGCCGTTCCTTTCGTCAGAGAGGCGCTGGTAGAGCAGCAGCAGAAGATGGGCGAAGACAAGGGCATCGTGATGGATGGTCGCGATATAGGTACCACCGTGTTCCCTAATGCCGAACTGAAGATTTTCGTTACAGCCAGCTCACAGGTGAGAGCACAGCGCCGTTTCGATGAACTGAAGGAGAAAGGAATGCCAGCCGACTTCGATGCGATTCTGAAAAATGTAGAGGAGCGCGACTATATCGATACCCACCGCGAGACTTCCCCACTCAGAAAGGCTGATGATGCCATCACGCTTGACAACAGCAACATGACCATTCCTGAACAGAAGGCATGGCTGATGGAACAATATCAAAAGGCAATAGCAGAATAAGCTACAGAAAAGAGACTGCCGGGTTATTTATGCAAAAATACGTTAAATATACCACTTTTACCGATAAATTTATTTTATTCGATGAAAAAGATTTGGAAAAAAAACTTCAATTTAGTATCTTTGCAATCATATTAACAAGGTAGTAATGATATAGATTATAAATTTTGAGTTAATTACTGTTTTTTGAAGGTGATAGGTCTTCGGGAGAAGATTTATCACCTGTTTTATTTTCAGACAGTTTATAAAAGATAAAGCCCCCTTGCTACCGCAAAACGCGGTAGCAAGGGGGTTAACTAATTAATAACCAATATATTAAGTTTTTCAATCAACGATAAAACTATCCTCTACCCATATACGGTGAAACACCGTATCAAGTATATCAAGTTACTGATAATCAACTCTTTAACTCTCACTATAAGAGAGCAGAACTTTCCTTGATAATCTTCTCCCTGCATTCTTCCATCAGCCACTTCGGCGTACTGGTAGCACCACAGATACCTACCGTTTCCACATCCTTGAACCAGTTCATATCTATTTCGTCAGCACTTTCTATCTGGTAGCTGTTGGCATTCACGCTCTTGCATTCCTTGAAAAGCACCTTACCGTTCGAGCTCTTTCTGCCACTCACAAAGAGGATGACATCATGCTTGCTGGCAAAGGCAGCGATGTTAGGCATGCGGTTAGCCACCTGACGGCAGATAGTATCGAAACTCTTGAAGACAGCGCCCTCAACAATATGCTCCTGGCAGTATTCGATGATGCGGTGGAACTCATCGAGACTCTTGGTTGTCTGGGAGTAAAGATAGATATCTTTAGAGAAATCCAACTGACCGCTTTCCTTCAGCTGCTTCACATCCTCAAACTTCTCTACCACGATGGCATGACTCTCCGTCTGCCCCACCAGTCCGAGCACCTCAGCATGCCCGTTCTTGCCGAAAATCACGATCTGTGCCTCCGGATTGTTGACATACTGCTTCTTGATGCGGCGCTGCAACTGGAGCACCACAGGACAGGTAGCATCGATGATTTCGATGTTGTTTCGCTCGGCAAGGGCATAAGTTTCAGGCGGTTCACCATGAGCACGGAGCAAGACCTTTACGCCCTGCAGTTCCTCCATCTGCTCATGGTCTATCGTGATGAGTCCCGCTTCATGCAGGCGCTCCACCTCCATACCGTTATGCACAATATCGCCCAGGCAGTAAAGTTTACCGCCCTTAGCCAACTCCTCTTCAGCTTTCTTGATGGCAGTGGTTACGCCAAAGCAGAACCCACTGCCGTTATCTATTTCTATCTGCACGATATTCGTTTTTAATTCATTGTACATTAATCTTCACCACCACCTTAGCATGTTCAGGATCATTCGTAATCATGAGGATACGAGGGTGTCTGACACGCGATTTCTTCAAGTCGGCAGCCACAGCCGTCACCTTCATCTTAACGGTCTCTCCTGGCTGAATCTTACTCTTCTTCAGGTTCACCTGCAAGCCCATCGTAAACATCTGCATGCTACGGATATCCAGTTCCGACTTACCCTTATTGGTAATCAGAATCTCACCCTTCAGTTTCTTCTTTCCATTGAAACTACCCAGATTGAGATCGGTGGCAGACATCTCTATCTTCGGAGCCAGTGCCTTCTTGGCTGGAGTCATGTTCTCGAAACCAGGAAGAAGAACGGCTGATACCACGATTTCCTTCTCTGGCGCAACCTTATCGCCAGGACGCTCACCGAGATAAACCGATGTCTGGTTCAAGCCCAGGTCGCGCAGTTTCTTGGAATCCAGCACGAAACTGATTTCGGCAGAATGACGCGGAGCCACCTTGGAAGGCGATACGAAAGCATGAAGATAGGATGGCAGATGCATCACTACCGGCTCCAGTAATTCGTCGGTAGGATTGAAGATATGGATGCGCTGAACCGGACGGTCGCCACGGTTCACGTCATCAAACTCCACCTCCTGGGCATCACTCTTGATGACACCCAGCATCTCATCGTAAGAACCAGCGAAATCTACTACGCTGCCCACTACCCTTCCCCTCATAGAGAGGATGAACGGCTCTTCATCCGCATTGGTATAGAGGCAAACCTGCTTGGTGAAAGTACCCATCTGCTTGGCATCGTATACCGCCTTGATGACGAAACTTTCGCCGGCAGCTATGCTCGTCTTCGGATAATCTACCTCCGTACATCCGCAGCTTTTCAATACATTGTTGATAACCAACGGCTTGTGCCCGTCATTCTTCAGCACGAATTCGGCAGTTACAGGCTTGTGGAACACCACCTGTCCGCAGTCTACCACCTCGTGCTGGGTTGTAATCTTCTGTGCTGATGCAGGCAGCGCCAACAGCGCTGAGAGCATCCATATATTCATCCGTTTCATACTATTCTATTTTAAATTATCAATCTATAAACTTTTAACTATCAATTATTAACTTTCAATTCATAGGTCTCTGTGCGGCCACCAAACTCCGGACTGTAGGTACACTCAGCGGTGCAAGTTCCGCTCTGATAGTCGCCCTTTCTATCCACGTAATACTCCATTTCTACGATGTGCTTACCTTTAGATAAACGATCGAAATAGAAATTTGTTGCATGGTCTCTTGGAGAAACATAGCAGCCTATGCTCCACTGATAACCGCTCAACTGGTTAACCGGCTCCAGGCATGCCGCACGCTTATCCGTAATCTGCACAAAGTCGTAGTCGCGGTCGGCGGTGATGATGAGCGTTACCTTCACCTTCTCGCCTACCTGCGCATTGCCCTTGCTCTCAGATTCGGCTGGAACGATGACACGGCGCACCTTGATGCCCGACTCCATGGAACCGATTTCGCTGATAGGCTGCTTAAACTCTGCATAGACAGCTCCCCAGCTGGTATAATCGCTCTTTTTGTCGATGCTCAGCTTAGATGCCTTGCCCGGTCTTTCGGTCTTCACATAGCCCAAAGTAGTGGAATCCTGCGGCATCGGCAGCAGCTTGCCGTCCAGTTTCAGAACGGCATTCTCAGCCTTCCTGTTCCAGTTGCTCTCATTGCCCTTCATAAAGGCGTAGACAGCATCCACGGTGTTCACTGGCGTATCCCAAACCTGGGTGCGTTTCGACATCAGGAGCCAGCGCTGCAGTTCCTCGATGGTCTGCTTGTCGTTCGGCTTCAGCATCTGCATCGCCTCTATCACGGATACCTGGGTAGGAATCTTATAGTTTCTCCAGCTGTAGAGTGCCTTGCGGGTATCGTAGTAGCGGCCCATCTCCTCGCGGTAAACGGCATATTCGTTCACGCTCTGCAGATATTCGCCTGCCTTCTCGCGGTAAGCAGCATTCTGCTGGCTGTTTCTGGCGAGTACCACGGCAGCACGCGCCTTGCCATAGATGGAGAAATCACCGGTCATCTTCGACATCTTGTCCAGGAGATAAGCCTTATCCTGCTCCAGATTCTGCTTCATCTTTCTGCCATCCACCGAAAGGATGTAGAGATAATGCAGCGCCTGTTCGCTAGGACTCACCTTCTGCTTTTTCTCCTCCTGCTTCTTCATTTCTCTTACTTCCTGTGCTGTCTGCCAGGAGAGATAATCGATGGCGGAAGCCAGCATCCGGGCGGTTGATTTCTGCACACCTGCGATGGCATTCAATCGAACCATCATTTCGGCTACCGACGTTGTCATATACCGGCTGCCCTTCATGCCTTTCCACCAGGAGAAGGAACCGTTAGGGTTCTGCAACTTCTTCAGCTTCTCCACCTGATTCTGCAGGCGGATGCTCTCCTGAGTGAGATTTTCCAGCGAGAGATGCTTCTGTACATGGTTTGTGATAGTATTGGCATAGATGGCAGACATCAGCGAGATGGCGTCCTCCTCATCCGGATTACTGATGGCTGGCAGCGCCTTCACCATCAGCCAACTTGGGTTATTGGTGTACTCGATGGTTACCTTTGCCTCTTCAGCGCCCTTCGCCTGCTTGCCCTCCTTGTTCAGAAAGAGTTTGCTCAGGTCGAAGCTCTGCTCACCCTTCTGATGCAGGGTGATAGGCAGGGTGTTCACCACGAGTTCACGGTTGCTCAAAACCGGCAGATAGTGCTGTTCACCATCGCTGTAGCCATTACCGGCAGCCACCACCTTATTAATATATACGCCTTCTTTCAGTCCCTGGACATCAAAGGAGATGGTAGCAGAACCCTCGGCATCGATGCAGTAGTTCTGCGTCTTCTGCCAAACCACCTTGTTGGTCTCCGGGTCGAGAATCTGCATACGGGCGTTGCCGCTCACCTTCTTGTCGGAAGTATTGAAGAGTTTCACCACGATGGTGCTCTTATCGCCCTCACGCAGGAAGCGAGGCATGTTAGGCTGCACCATCACGGTCTTCTGAGCCACAGCCTCATCCACCAGCAAACCGTTGCGCATCTCCTTGTCATGAGCCAATCCCATGAACTTCCAGGTAGTCACGCTCTCCGGCAGGGTAAACCTGATGGCTACGTTGCCATCGTTGTCGCTCTCCAAGGCAGGATAGAAGAAGGCGGTCTCGTTCATATTCTCACGCACCTGCACTTTGTCAAGGTACTGTCCTGCATCCGAACCAGAACCACCTGCAAACTGCGGCATCTCCTCTACTACATCAAAAACCTTGTTGGCAGATGGAGCAGCCGCTCCGACACGGGTCATTTTAGAGCTGCGAATCCAGATGCCTTTCGCTTCTTCTCGAACCACCTCGTCTTTTTGTATACGAACAGACTCAACGGTTCCGCCAGAAGAACGTTCCAACTTGCTCAGCTCCACCGCTTGCATATAGGCATAATAGCTAAAGAATTTGCCATCAAACTTATCTACATCCAGTTGTTTCTGGTCAAAATATTTAGTAGGATAAACACCCAATAAATCCATCGTATAATACCACAGATTACTCGTCCAGTAGCAGCTTGGCAACCATTGGCTGAATCCGAGCGACATTTTCCAGGAATGCGGGGCTATCTGGTCGAGCGACTTGTCATAGAGTACGCTCATCAGCTGCGCCTTGGCTGGCTTGCCGTCAGGGGTAGTAATCTTCAGCGTCCACTCCTCCTTCTGTCCAGGGGTCAGACGGTTGCGGAAGGTCTTCCAGGCGATATTCAGTTTCTTCTCAGGCAAAGGACGGGCGATGCTCATCATTCGGGTATAGCACTTACCTTGCTTCACGAAACTATAGTTCAGTACGATGCCCGACGCATATTCCTCCTTGTAGGTGAAAGGCAGAGTCACGATGCTGTCGCCCAACTCCCAGGCGCCTTTCTCCAGCAGTTTGTTGCCGGCGATGATGGAATATACGATGTGCGCTCCGTTCTCCGAAGAGCCCACCTGGATATAGACCGGCTTGCCATCACGAGGGAAAGTCTTCGCCGTCTGATAATACCATTCGGTAGTTGGCTCCACCGGATGGGTATCCTTCATGCTGAAGAGCGTGAACTTCTGCTGCAGGGTATCCTGTCCGCAGATTGCCTCCAACTGATGAACGCCAGATTTCCAAACGAGGGAAGAAGAGGCAGAGGAAGAAGCATATTCCTTGATAGAAACCGGTACATTCGCCTCGGCATCCTTCCATTCGCCCTTATCAATGCGATATTTCAACCTACTAGAAATCGGCATACCACTGGCATTGCGGTAAGCGAAGGTCACCGTCTTCAGACTGTCTGTTTCGATACGCTTAGGAAGATTCACCGTGAGGATGGTTGGCTTGGTGCCCAGAGGCAGACTCATCACGCCCTCGTGGCTCTCGCCGCTGATGTCGGTAACGATGGCTGAGACCTCGAAGTTGAAGAAACGGGCGATGCGCATGAACTCGCTCATATCAGCCTCGTCTTTTCCTGACAAGGAAGCCTCCAGCGGAATTTCCACATCGAAGGTTCCGTCCTCACGAGTCACGCAACTGTCTGTCTTTACCAGCTGTCCGGCAGAGCCTGCGCCCCACCACCAAAGCTGGTTTCTGCGAGTCACCTGATACTCCACCTTGGCACCCTGCACAGGCACACCAGAGTAGGTCTTGGCTGTAGCCTTCACCACTACAGTATCGCCCCAGTTATATTTCTCATTCACCTTCGGGAAGGTAATCTCGAAGGTTGGACGCTTGTATTCCTCCACTCTTACATATTTTGTTACCGTTCCATTCACGGAGATGAAATACAGTCCCGTCTGTCCCTCCTTCGGCAATTCGAAATCTACGGAAGCCGTACCGTATTCATCGGTAGTAGCCTTCTGCTCAGCCACCTGCTTCCCGTTAGCATCTCGCAGGATAAAATTCAGTTCCATGCTCTTGCCAGGCACACTGGCATCCAAGCCCTTCTTCACGATGTAGGAAATGGCTGAGGCATGCACGGTCTGACCCGGGCGATAGATGCTGCGGTCGGTAAACAGCTGATGTTTAATCTTGTCATCCTTCTGTTCGTAATAGCGGGTGCGAGAAAGATAGATATCCTTGGCAGGCGTAAACTTGTCATTGCTGGTGGAAATCAAGACGTTTCCATCCACATTCTTGAAGTAAGCCTCGCCGTTCTCATCGGTAGTCAAGCGAGCATGAACCAGTCTCTTCCACTTGCCCGTCTTCACATCATAATCCCTGTCATAGAGCATGATTTTCGCACCCGGTACAGGCTGTCCATCGGTAGCATTCACCACTACATAGCGATGTTTGTCATCAGGCAACTGCTGGATCATCACCGCCAGATTGCTGACATAGAAGAGTTCTCGCTGCGGAGCGATGCCGGTATTATCCGAAGTCACCTCCATCAGATAGGCACCCAGTGGCAGATTGCCACCGATTTCGATGGAATCCTTCACCGTTTCATAATCCGGCCGACCGTAGTAGTCGCGGCTAAAATCCTTCTGATGCAGCTTCGTAGTCTTCTTCAGGAGCATCTTATAGGTAGCCTCATCCTGCGCATTATAATCGTTATCTGCCGTAATATTGAGGCGGGAGATGCTGATTTTCAGGTTCTGGAGATTACGCACATCCAGCTGCACCCAAACCTTCTCCCCAGGTCGCAATACCTGCGGCATATCCTTCACCCGGAACATCGGTTCGGTAAGTCGCTTCTGCGCATTTCTCAGTTCGTTCATTCTCGACCATTCACCCCAGCGGCTCAGCGCATAGTTGATATAGTTGAGCTTATCCTGCGGTTTGGCATCGGTAGCACCTTCCATGAAGCGGAAATGCTCCACGGCAAGTTCGCCTGCCTCCGGAATATCCTGATAAATCTGGATGAGCGAGTCGATGGTCTGCAGATACTTCGATTTCTTCACCTCTCTCACGTCGTCCTGGCGGTATTTCTCGATGAGCTTATAGGCACAGAGACAAGCCGCACCCCGATTGCCCACCTTATTATAATAGGTGTACAGCTGCAGATACGCCTCCTTGCTGTCTGCCTCGAATCCGATGAGATGCAGCAGATCGTTGTTAAAGGAACTGCCATCCACGCCCTTCAGCGTCAATGGAACATACTCTGCAGATGTATGTCGGGCAAGAAGTTCAGGCTGTCCCAAGGCCTTCTTGAAGAACTCCTGGCTTTTCTTTTCGTTCATATCACGGTACACCTTGCCCAGCACGGCATATCTCACCGCCTTCAATGCGGGGTCGTTCACCTTCAGCACCTCTGCTTCCATCCGCTTCACGTTAGGCGTCAGCGAGTCAGCCGAAATCTCTTTCCAGAGTGTCATCTGTCTTATCTCAGCCGCCAGCAGCTGCCCGTAATCTTTGGCAACCGAGGCCTTGGCGATGATTTTCTTCATCACCGCGATTTCGCTCTTAGGCTGGTCCTTCTGAGCATTGATTTCAGCTTGCTTCCACAAGTTGTCGTATGTCTGAGCCGCTACCTGCATCGTAGCAAAGAGGGCTATCAGAAGTGATAAAATGTTTCTTTTCATAAGCCAACTGTATAAAATGTTAATGGAATGATGATAATCATCAAACTTTTCATTGCAAAAATACAAAAAAAAAACTGTTTTCTAACCCCGAAACTTAAACTTTTTACTATCTTTGCACCAAAATAGTATATTTTACCAAGAAATAACATTAAAAAAACAATGGCAGAAAAAAAGTATGGTCATTTTGATGACGCCAATCGCGAATACGTGATTACTGACCCAAAGACCCCATGGCCTTGGATCAATTATTTGGGTAACGAGGATTTCTTCTCGCTCATCTCAAACACAGCAGGTGGTTATTCCTTCTACAAGGATGCCAAGTTCCGTCGCATCACCCGTTATCGCTACAATGGTGTGCCGATGGATAACGGCGGTCGCTATTTCTATATCAAAGATGGCGATACCGTATGGAACCCGGGATGGAAACCTTGCAAGACACCACTCGACAGCTACGAGTGCCGCCACGGCATGAACTATACCCGCATCACGGGCAGCAAGAACGGCGTGGAGGCGAGTGTGCTCTTCTTCGTACCCCTCCATACATGGGCTGAGGTGCAGAAGATGACGCTGAAGAACCAGACTGAGGAGGTGAAGACCCTCAAAGTGTTCTCCTTTGCAGAGTGGTGCCTCTGGAATGCTGCTACCGACATGGAGAACTTCCAGCGCAACTTCTCTACGGGCGAAGTAGAGGTAGAAGGTTCTACCATCTATCACAAGACCGAATACCGTGAGCGCCGCAACCACTATGCTTTCTACACAGTGAATACCGAGATTCAGGGCTACGATACCGACCGCGAGAGCTTCATCGGACTCTACAACGAGTTTGCCGAGCCTGAGGCTGTGATGGAAGGCAAGCCACGCAACAGCTTTGCCCACGGCTGGAGCCCTATCGCATCTCATTATATCGAGGTTACCCTGCAGCCAGGCGAGAGCCGCGATCTCATCTTCCTGCTGGGCTATGTGGAGAACGAGCAGGACAAGAAGTTCAGCGCCAAGAAGGTAATCAACAAGGAGAAAGCTCATCAGCTTATCGCCAAGTTTGATACCACCGAAAAGGTGGATGCTGCCTTCGCAGAACTCAACAAGTACTGGGATAACCTGCTGAACATCTTCACCGTGAAGAGCGGCAACGACAAGTTAGACCGCATGGTGAACATCTGGAACCAGTATCAGTGCATGATCACCTTCTGTATGTCGCGTTCGGCAAGTTTCTTCGAGAGCGGCATCGGTCGAGGCATGGGCTTCCGCGATTCCAACCAGGACCTCGTAGGTTTCGTTCATCAGATACCTACCCGTGCACGCCAGCGCATCATCGATATCGCCAGCACCCAGTTCCCAGACGGTGGCTGCTACCACCAGTATCAGCCGCTCACCAAGCGCGGCAACAACGATATCGGTGGCGGTTTCAACGACGACCCTTGCTGGCTCATCTTCGGTACCGTAGCCTATATCAAGGAGACGGGCGACTTCTCTATCCTCGCTGAGCAGGTGCCTTTCGACAACCAGCCAGGCACAGAAGTAAGCCTCTTCGAGCACCTCAAGATTTCGATGAACCATGTTATCAACAACCTGGGTCCGCACAAGTTGCCACTCATCGGAAGAGCCGACTGGAACGACTGTCTGAACCTGAACTGCTTCTCCTGGGACCCTAACGAGAGTTTCCAGACCACCGAAAACAAGGGCGAAGGAAGCAAGGCAGAGAGTCTGATGATAGCCGGTCTGTTCGTGGTTACCGGCAAGGATTATGTGGCTCTGTGCAAGCAGCTTGCCAAGGAAGCTTTGGAAAGCAAGGAGGGCGAAATAGCCGGTCTTGCAGAGGAAGATTATTTGACAGAAGCCGAGCGCATGCAGCAGGCTGTAGATGAGATGAACGAGGCTGTGAAGCAGCATGGATGGGACGGAGAATGGTTCCTCCGCGCTTACGATTTCTTCGGCAACAAGATTGGTAGTGATGAGAACGAGGAAGGCAAAATCTTCATCGAGAGCCAGGGCTGGTGTACGATGGCTGGTATCGGTCTGGAAGAAGGACTCTGCGATAAAGCACTGGACAGCAGTAAGAAACGACTGGAATGCGAGCACGGACTGGTGCTGAACAACCCAGCTTACACCACCTATCATGTAGAAATGGGGGAGATTTCTTCTTATCCTGAAGGCTACAAGGAGAACGCCGGTATCTTCTGCCACAACAATCCTTGGGTCATCATCGGAGAGACTGTAGCCGGTCGAGGCAACGATGCCTGGAGCCATTATACCAAGATTCTGCCTAGCTATGTAGAGGAAAAATATCAGACACTTCACAAGGTAGAGCCTTACGTAAACTGCCAGATGGTAGCCGGTAAGGATGCAGCCAAACCGGGCGAAGGAAAGAACTCCTGGCTCACCGGTACAGCGGCATGGATGTGGTATACAGTATCAGAATTCATCCTCGGCATCAAGCCAGATTATGAAGGTTTGCTCATCGATCCTTGTCTCCCAAGCACCGCTAAGGAGTATGAGGTAACCCGCAAGTTCCGTGGTGGCGAATACCATATCACAGTAAAGAATCCTAGCGGAAACCAGAAGGGCGTGAAGCAGATTACAGTGGATGGCACTCCTATCTCAGGCACCATCATTCCTTGCTCTGAAGGCAAGCATGAAGTAGTGGTTGAGATGTAAATCAGCCAGATTTTATCAAGTTACGATTTGAAAGTTCAATGTAACGAAATTCTTTTCATACCCATGCCCCCTGTTTTAGGGGGTATGGGTATCACAATAAACACTTGCCCCTTTATTTCAAGGGAGTAAGTGTTTTATCTATTTGATAATCTGACACTTAGCTTTTAATATAAGCACATATTCAACAGTATCAAGAGTAAGATTCAAAGTCTCTAGCATTGACTCAGTTCCTCAATAACTCAGTTCCTCAGTTTTTTTCTAGGGGGTATATAGTCCTTATAGTTCAAAGTTGTTTTAAATTGTTATATATTATATATTATTATATAT
>ERZ1504283.275-NODE-275-length-14311-cov-5.535073_pt1 | contig 14311 bp, 10 predicted proteins | sample MGYA00571869_ERZ1504283 | MGnify/ENA primary metagenome ERZ1504283 (study PRJEB39906, sample SAMEA3182110) | gut metagenome | biome: human; feature: gut; material: Stool; isolation source: human stools | place: Canada | collected 2013-04-23 ...
CCCAGCATTTCCCCATAATGTAAACTTTCCATTAAAAAAAGTGAAATATTAACCTTTCACATGCAAAAAAGGCTCCATTTTGCCGTATTAGTGAAAGGACTTTTCCATCGACCGTGCTTCTCTGCTTTGCTCGGTCAAAAAACGCCGTCAGGCGAAAAAATTACAAACAAATTTCTCCAAAGGAGGCTGTTAAAATGCCGGTCACAATAGAAACCAACGGCGATACCATGGTGGCGCGCCTGAGCGGCGAGCTGGACCACCACCACACCCAAAAGCTGCGGGAGGAGATCGACCGCAATGTGCAAAAAGAGCGCCCCGCCCGGCTGGCGCTGGATTTTGCCGGGGTGGAATTTATGGATTCCAGCGGGATAGGGCTGGTGCTGGGGCGCTACCGCCTGATGCAGGAAATGAACGGAAAGCTGGTGCTGCGGGCCATGCCGCCGCACATCCGCCGGGTAATGCGGGTGGCCGGGATTGCCAGCCTGGAGATAGAGGAGGAAAGCCGCGTATGAATAAGCCGAAAAACACCATGAAAGTCAGTTTTCCCAGCAGGGGCGCCAATGAGGGCCTGGCCCGGATGCTGGTCGCCGCCTTCATCACAGAGGCAGATCCCACCGTGGAGGAGCTGTGCGATATCAAAACGGCTGTTTCGGAGGCGGTAACCAACTGCATCGTTCACGCCTACCCGGACCGCATTGGGGAGATCTACATAGCTGCCAGCCTTTCGGAAAGCAATCTCGTCACCATCAAGGTGCGGGACCACGGGTGCGGCATCGCCGATGTGCAAAAGGCGATGGAGCCGCTGTTTACCACCGGCGGCAGCGAACGGGCCGGGCTGGGCTTTGCGGTGATGCAGGAGCTGATGGATGAGGTGCGGGTCACCTCCCGCGCGGGGGGCGGCACCACCGTGCGACTGCGCCGCCGCCTGAGCCAAAAAGCCCGGTAACAAGGGAGGTCTGACCAAAATGCCTGTTACCGCTGAACCAAAGGCGACCGCCATACAGGATACCAGCGTGGAAAACAACCTGGGGCTGGTGCACGCCTGCGCCCATCGCTTTAAGGGGCGGGGCATAGAATACGACGACCTGTACCAGGCCGGGTGCATGGGGCTGGTGAAGGCCTCCGCGGCCTTTGATGCCGGCCGTGGGGTGATGTTTTCCACCTATGCCGTGCCGGTCATCCTGGGGGAGATCCGCCGGCTGTTCCGGGATGGGGGCACCGTAAAGGTGAGCCGCAGCCTGAAGGAGCTGGGACTGGCCGCCGGGCGCACCCGAGAGCTGCTGGGCAGCGAGCTGGGCCGGGAGGCCACCGTGAATGAGGTAGCCGAACGCATGGGCCGGGCCCCGGAGGATGTGGCCCAGGCCCTGGCCGCCACCACGCCGCCGCTTTCCCTGACGGGGGGTGAGGAGGATGGCAGCGGGCAGATAGACCTGCCGGAGGAGGGCCCGGAGGAGCGGCTGAGCGATCTGCTTTCGCTGCAGCAGTTGCTTTCCTCGCTGGAGGAACGGGACCGGCAGCTGATCTTTCTGCGCTACTATCGCAGAAAGACCCAGACTGAGGTGGCCCGCCGCCTGGGGATGACGCAGGTACAGGTCTCCCGGCGGGAAAAGCGCATTCTCCAATCCATGCGCCAGCAGCTCCTTGACTGAGCCTTTGTAAGGCACGGGTTCGGGCCGCAGGCCAGCCGTCCGAAGGACGGTTCCGCAGCGAAGCTGCGGCGCCCGCCGCAGGCGGGCGGGCCTGCGGCCCGTACCTGCGCCTTGCAGGAATTCTGCCCTATCGCAGCAATAATATGACGCTTTGTCATATCTCCATTCTGCCTAGGATATGATGCTGTGTCATAATCCATCCCGGTTTATCGCATATGCTTTAGTTGCGCAGCAAGCTGCTCCCGGCAGGGGTTCTCCCCCGCTGGGAGCTTACTTCATCATGATTGGTCATGCCGTATATTTCGCGCTGCCAAAGGCCAATAAGCCCTGGGCATCACAGGGGATGCTGGAGCATACGATAGCGGAAAAATGTGTAATTATGACGACTTGTCATAATTGATACCACGAAAAACTCCCGGCAGGTTGGTGCCCGCCGGGAGTTCATTTTGCTGTTATCGATTATGCGGTGTATTTCGCATCGCCGAAGTCCCACAGGCCCTGAGCATCACAGGTGATGCCGGAAAGGAAGGCGTGGCAGTACAGCGGAGTCTTGCCCGTATCCTGCGGCAGCAGCACCGCCTCTTCGGCCAGCAGCTGCATGGCGCCCTTCACCAGCCCGATTCGGGCGGATTCTTCGGTTTCTGTGTCGATTTTTGACAACATTTCGTCAAATTCTTCGCTATTATACTTAGCGTAGTTGCTTTCGCTTGCACTGGCGAACCAATGGAGCAGCACTGCCTCATCCGGGTAGTCCAGGCTTACCGCCAGGTACAGCAGGTCGCATTCCCCGGCATCACGGGCAGCCTTGTAGTCCTCATAATCCAGGGCGTTTACGGTCAGGTTCGTGGCATTGGCCAGTGCTTCGGGGGCCGCCGGGGCGTCCTTCAGGGTCAGTAGGGTCATGTTCTCCGGCAGGGTACCGGTCCCCTCCTCCCCGGCCAGCAGACGCTTTACGGCCAGGCGGGTCTCCGCTTCGGACAGTTTTTCGGTATTCAGCACATAATAGCCGGTCACGCCATTACTGCCTGTCACCGGGGTAATAGCATCCCCGGCGTAGCCAAAGGTCGCCTGCAGGGTGCCATCGGCGGCCAGAGTCTCCAGCGCGGCCAGATCGCCGTAGTAGTATTTTAGGGCGAGGCCGGCGGCGGGTTTCTCCCCGCGGTAGCCGGTATTGGGCTTCAGCGTAGCCACATTTTCGGTGATATCGGCAAGCGCGTAGCGGCCATTATAGGCCATCTCGCCCTCCTTGATGGGCCAGAACGCCGGGGCTGCCAGCATGTGGGCAAAGCCGGAATAATCGCCCTCCAGCGTTACCACCAGCTTGCCGTCCTCGGTCGCTTCCAGGCCCAGCTCGCTTTCCTCGTTCTCGTAATCCTTGGCGCCCAGGATAACATCAAAGAGATACCGGCAGGGGCTATCCACCGCGCCGCTGATCACGCGGGTCCAGGCAGTGATAAAGTCCTCGGCCTTTACAGGAGTGCCATCACTCCAGCAGGCACCCTCCCGCAGGGTAAAGGTATACACCGGGCGCTTGGCGGCGTCATCGGTGGCGGAGATCTCCCAGCTTTCGGCCGCGGCGCCCACCGCCTGGCCGTTTTCATCCACAGCGGTCAGTCCCTGGTACAGCATGCCCAGCACGGCGCGGGCCGCCAGGCTGCCATCGTACAGGGCCGGGTCGGTATTGGCCGGCTGGCCCGGTACACCGATGGCCACCACGCCGGTATCGCTTACCGTGCCGGCCAGATATTCCTTTTTGCCGCCGCAGCCCACCATGGTAAGCACCAGGGTGAGAGCCAGCAGCAGCGCTATTATTTTCTTCATCGCTCGTCCTCCGTATCGGGGTAGATTTTCCCCCAGTATACCGCATTTCCCGGCATTTGAAAAGGGGGTCCGGTCTCATCTTGCCCGCTGGGAACATTTTTCCTGTCCTGCCATAAATAATTCCAGCCACGGGAAGTCCCAAATCCATTTACGATTCTATTACAAAACGCCTAATTCGTTGCTTTTATCCTCATTCGGCGCTATAATTATCTGATAGATAGACTGCCGGATTTTGCCCGTTTCGGCGGGGCGGCCGCGGCTTCCTTTGCAGCGTTTTTGCAGGGGGAGAGCGGGGGGCGCAGCCCCGCCGCCGCAGGCGGCGAAAGCAGGCGATGCCTGCTTTGCCCCGGCGCAGCTGGGGCGGGCTGCGCCCCGAACCCGCACCCTGCAGGGGCCCTATGAGGGGCCGCAGCGGCCGGCCCGCCCGAAAACCATCACCTTGTAGGAGGCACCCCGTGGAATGTTACCTGGATAACAGCGCCACCACCGCCGTTTCCCCCGAAGCGGCCGCCCTGGCGCTGCACATAATGACCGAAGAATACGGCAACCCCTCCTCGCTGCACCGCCGGGGCTTTTTGGCGGAGCGTGCCATGACCGAGGCCCGGGGGCAGGTGGCCGCCGTGCTGCACTGCCGCCCCGAGGAGATCATCTTTACCGCGGGGGGGACGGAAAGCAATAATATTGCCCTGCTGGGGGCCGCCCGTGCCATGAAGCGCCGGGGCAACCGCATCGTCACCACCGCTGTGGAGCACCATTCCGTTCTTGCCATCTGCAAGGCGCTGGAAAATGAGGGCTTTGAGGTCATTACCGTGGCGCCCGATGAAAGCGGGCATATCACCCCGGAGGCGATGGCCGCCGCCTGCAATGAAAAAACCATCCTTGCTTCCTGCATGATGGTGAACAGCGAGACCGGCGCCATCCAGGACCTGCCCGCCATTGCCGCCGCCTGCCGCCGCAAAAGCCCCAACCTCATCTTCCACGCTGACTGCGTGCAGTCCTTCTGCCGCCTGCCTATAGATCCCGTCAAATGGGGGATACAGCTTGTCAGCGTCAGCGGACACAAAATCCACGCTCCCAAAGGCACCGGCGCTCTCTACATCGCCAAGGGCACCCGGCTGCTGCCGCCCCTTTATGGCTCCGGGCAGGAAAAGGGGCTGCGCCCCGGCACCGAGAATGTCCCCGGCATCGCCGCGCTGGGGCTGGCCGCCCAGCTGATGAACGACCGCTGCGCGGAAAATTTTGCGCATTTTACTGCGCTGCGGCAGCGAATGATTACAAATTTATCACAATCGCCGGCCGTCTGCATCAATTCCCCCACCGACGCCGCACCTTACATTGTGAACTGCTCGGTTCAGGGCATTCGCAGCGAGGTGATGATCCACTATCTGGAGCAGTTCGGCATCTATGTTTCCAGCGGCAGCGCCTGCGCCAAGGGAGAGCGCAGCCATGTGCTGACCGCCATGGGGCTTTCCCGTGACCGTATCGACTCCGCCGTGCGGGTGAGCATGACCGACACCACCACCCCGGAAGAGATCGACGAATTCTGCCGCCGCCTGCTGGAGGGCGAGGCCACCTTGACCAAACGAAGATAAGGAGTTTTTTCCTGCATGAAAGAGATCATTCTGCTGAAGAGCGGTGAGATCGCCCTAAAGGGCCTCAACCGCAGCACCTTTGAAGATATCATGGCCAAAAACGCCCGCCGCCGCCTGCAGCCGCTGGGGGAATTCAAGATCTGGCATGCCCAATCCACCACCTATGTGCAGCCCCTCACCGAGGGCGTGGACATGGATGAGGCGGTGCGCCGCCTGCAAACCGTCTTCGGCATTGTGGCCGTGACCAAAAGCTGCGTGGTGGAAAAGGACTTTTCGGTCATCTGCCCCGCCGCCGCCGAATACTTTGCCGAACAGCTTACCGCTGCCCGCAGCTTTAAGGTGGAGGCCAAGCGCAGCGATAAATCCTTCCCGATGAAAAGCCCGGAGATCAGCCGGGAGCTGGGCGGGTACCTGCTTTCCCGCTTCCATCACCTCAAGGTAAAGGTGGAGCAGCCCGAGATCACCATTACCGTGGAGATCCGGGAGCAGGGCGCCTACATTCACGCCAACCAGCTGCCCGGTGCGGGCGGTATCCCCGTCGGGACCGGCGGACGGGCCATGCTGCTGCTCTCCGGCGGCATAGACAGCCCGGTGGCCGGCTACATGATGGCCAAGCGCGGCCTGGAGATCGCGGCAGTGCATTTTGCCTCACCCCCCTACACCAGTGACCGTGCCCGGCAGAAGGTGCTGGACCTGGCCCAGGAACTGACCCCCTATACCGGCCGCATCCGGCTGTTTGTGGTGCCGTTCACCAAATTGCAGGAGTTGCTGCGGGAGCGCTGCCCGGAGGATTACTTCACCATCCTGATGCGGCGCTACATGATGCGGGTGGCCGAGCGAATTGCCCTGCGGGAGGACTGCGGCGCGCTGATCACCGGCGAAAGCCTGGGGCAGGTGGCCAGCCAGACCATGCAGGCCATCGGCTGCACCGACCTAGCCTGCAAGCTGCCGGTACTGCGTCCCTGCATCGGCATGGACAAGGAGGAGATCGTGCGCATCAGCCGCAAGATTGAGACCTTTGAGACCTCCATCCTGCCCTACGAGGACTGCTGCACCGTATTTACTCCCCGCCATCCCAAGACCAAGCCCACCGTAGCCGCCGTGGAGGCCATCGAGGCTGAAATGGCCATTCCGGAGGAGCTGGTGGCCGAGGCCGCCGAGCAGGCCGAGCTCAATATCATCCGCTACTAAATTTATAAATGACTACAAGGGGCAGGCACGAGGCGCAGCCCCTGGCGGCAAAGCCGCCGCTGCGGCCGAAGGCCGCAGAAACCGCCCGCAGGGTGGTTTGGGCTGCGCCCCGGCCACCCGGCTGCAGAAAAAATATTTTCCATCCGACAAAATTCACAGCTTATTCGTATTCTATTTGCAGCCGCGAAAAAACTTTGCGGTATGCTATTTTTAACTAATTGTGTCCATACATAGGAGGGGAACGCCGTCCCATGAAGATCACTATTCTTGCCGTCGGCAGCGAGGCGCAGTATCAGCCCACCTTTGATACCGCCTACCAGTATCTTAAAAAAGAAACCGCCGCCCTTTCGGCGGAGCTTTCCTACGCCATCTGTCGCCCGGATGCCGCCGAGCTGTTTGCGGCCCTGCGCAACGCCATGGGCCAAAGCGAAGCGGTCGTGCTGCTGCTTTCGCCGGAGCCCGCCGCCGTTTCCACGGCGCTGCGGGTGGTCTGCGGCGGGCTGGAGCGCACCGCCCAAACCGATGCCGCCCTGCAAAAGCAGCTGGAAGCCCGCGCCGCCCGCATGGGCCTTACCCTGGGGTATGAGCAGCTGGCAGATTTCGCCTCCTGTCCCTCTGGGGCCACCCAGCTGCCCAATGCGCAGGGCCTGGTGCAGGGCTATGCTATCGCCGCGCGCCGGCAGCTGCTAATGGCGCTGCCCGCCCTGCCGGGTGAGCTCTCCGCCCTTTATCCTTCCGCAGTGCGCCCCCTGCTGGGCAAGCTGGCAGGGCTCGCGGTCAGCTACGCCACCGTGCGGGTGCTGGAGCTGGACCAGTTCTCGGTCCCGCAGGAGATCACCCGCCTAAGCCAGAATCCCCACCTCAAGCTCACCTCCCGCCACCAGTGCGGTGATTATACCATCTTTGTGGAGGCCACCGGCGCTACCCAGCAGGAGGCCGAGGAATATCTGCAGCGGGCCATCACCCATATGCAGCAGACTTTCGGCATCTACCTGTACTGCATCGGCGATCGTCCCCTCCCCCAGATCGCCGTGGACGGCATGACCCGCCATGGGCTCACCCTTTCCACCGCGGAATGGGGCACCGGCGACCTGCTGCGGGAGCAGCTCTCCGCCGTCATCGGTGCAAACAGCTGCTACCGTGCCTCCTACGATGACACCCACATCGGGCAGGAGCTGGAGCTCCCCCGCCGGGTGCTGCAGAACCCCGCCGAAAACGCCGCGCTCATTGCGGGGCTGCTGGCCCAGCAAAGCCGCAAAGCTGGGCACACCGCCCTGGGCCTGGGCCTTTACTGCCAGCCGGAAAGCGGCCAGCTGCATGTGGCCCTGGCCGATAAAAACCGCATCTGGAACCGCCGGCTCTCGGTCACCGAGCTCCGCCGGGAGGACACCCAACAGATCGCCGTGTGGCAGGCCCTGAATGTCCTGCGGCTGTACACCGCGCAGTATCCCAAGCAGCTCCCCGGCGGCATAGAGCCCGCCGAGCTGGATAAGCGTGCCGGGATCGGCTCGCTCTTTGCCTGTTCCGCGGCCAAAGCTCCCAAATCCCCCGCAAATACTTCCGGAAAGGAACCGAAAGCCTCTATGGAAAAGAAAATCCGTACCAAGACCCGCACCCCCGCCGCTGAAGCCGTGAAGGGCACCAACCTCATCCAGCGCATCAAGATGAAGTCCATCACCAAGAATGATAAGATCCGCATCATTCTGTTGGCGGTCTGCATCATCGTGTTCCTGGCCTCCGGCATCTATATCATCAATAACAAGCTCCAGTCCATCAAGAACAAGAACCTTTCCGATGAGCTGGCCGGCCTGTACGATCCCGATGGCACCACCGATATCTCAGTGGATGGCTATCCCAAGGATTACATCCGCGGCTTTGAGGCGTTGTACCAACGCAATCCCGATATCGCCGGCTGGGTCAAGATTCCGGATACCAAGCTGGACTACGCCGTGGTACAGGCCGAGGATAACGATAAATACCACCGGGCGGATATCGACGGCAAGTACAATGACTGGGGCATCCCCTATGTTGATTTCCGTGTCGACCAATCCAAGCCCTCCTACAATACCGTCATTTACGGCCACAATATGGGCGATGGCACCATGTTCGGCTATCTGCAGGCCTACAAAAAGCTCAGCTACTACCAGCAGCACCCGCTCATCAGCTACAACAGCGTCTACCGCAAGGATATGTATAAGATCTTTGCGGTGGTGGTGTGCAAGGCCGATGACCCCGATTTCGATTACCACAATTTCATCGACAGCGACAGCGATGCCGCCAAGAATGAATATATCGAAAAGATCATGAAGCGCTCCATCATCAAGACCACCGTGGATGTAAAAGCCAGCGACCGCCTGCTGACCCTTTCCACCTGCGATTATACCTTCCGTGATCCCGATACCAATAAGCTCATCGCCCGTCTGGTCATATTCGGCCGCGCGCTGCGGGATGGCGAAAGCGAAGCGGTCAATGTCAATGCCGCCACCCTGAACCCCAACCCGCTGATGCCCAAGCAGTGGTATGAGTACATCAAGAAGCAGCAGGAGAAGAAGGCCGCCGAGGAGCTGGAGAAGGAACAGAAGGCTTACATCGAGCTGTGGCTCACCGAAGAGGAGATCGCCGCGGCCTCCAATATGACCACCGCCGAGCTTTATGAGAAAGCGCAGGAGCGCGCCGCCCAGGCCGAGCGCTGTATGACGGCGGAGGAACTGGCCGAAGGTCTTACCCCCAAGCAGATCAAGGAGCGCATCGAGTACCGTCAGAAGCTCTTTGCCATGCTGCTGACCCAGGATGAGACCGACGGCAACACCGCCAGCAAGAAGCTCGCTCTCTGCCAGGAGCGTCTGGATATCCTGCAGCAGGAGGTGACTGTGAACGGCGAAAAGAAACCGCTGTTCGATGATAACACCCTCTTTGCCAGCAAGTGGAGCCAGCTGCAGGCCCGCTATGAGCTGCTCTCCAAGCAGAAAGACTGGAAGACCTACCTTTCCATCACCGATGTTCAGAACCTGAATATCTCCGGCGATACCCTGAAGAACTCCCTGACCGCCAACCAGCAGAAGGCCCAGAAGTACCTCACCCCCGAGCAGATCGGCCAGTACAATAACTGGCATGATCTTTCCGCCGCCATAGCCAAGGCCGAGGCCACCCGCAAGGCACTGGAGGCCGAGGGCTTGAAGGCCGGCCTGACCCAGGCGGAAATGGATAAGATGAGCCTTTCCGAGCTGCAAAAGGCCGTGGATAAGGCCAAGAACAAGACCGAGATTGAAAAGGCCATCGCCGATATCAAGGTGCTCAATCCCAATGCCACCGGCTCCAACGGCACGGCCCTTTCCGATATGACTCTGGATGAGCTCAAGGCGCTGCTCTCTGCCCTCCAGCAGGAGCGCGCCACCCTGGAGGCTTCCGCCAAGGCCGCCGGTATGACCGCCGATGAGATCAAGAAGTATCCCAGCAATGCGGAGCTCCAGCAGGCCATCAATGAGAAGCAGAAAGCCCAGCGCGAGGATCTCATCAAACAGATCCGGAAATATGATCCCAGCTATGACGGTTCCAACAAGACGCTGGAGCAGCTGGTGGCCGACCTGAAAGCCAAGCAGGAAGCCGAGCAGCAAAAGCAGAACCTCATCAATGATATTAAGGCGCTGGCGGCCGAACTGGGCGAAAGCGTGGATGAAAACGCCCTTAAGGGCATGACCTACGATCAGCTCGTTGCCAAGAATCAGGAGCTACAGCAGAAGAAAGCAGAATCGCAGCGTCAGGCCAATCTCGCCGCAATCGCCAAGCTTGATCCCGATGCCGCCGCCGCCCTGAAGGACGCCGATGCCAATGCCGTCAGCGCCAAGCTGAACGAGGTAAACAACACCCGTGCCAGTTTGGAGAGCACCGCTTCCGGCCTCGGCATCAATGCAGACGATTATCCCACCAATGCTGAACTGGCAGCTGCCATTGAAGCAGCGAAATCATCTCAGCAGTCCTCCGGCGGTGAGGGACAAAACCCTGCTTCCGAATCCGGCGAAACCCCGACCCCCTGAAGCAGCATTCCACCGGGCGCTCCCACTGCATAACGGGAGGTGAAAGGGCCGTACGGCACCTGTTCCCATGTACATAGCCTCTCCCCCGACCGGGCTTTCCGGCCGGGGGCTTTTTTTATCCCCGCCTTCCCCCTGTACTAAAAAAAGAGCCCCCGTAGGGGCCCTTTCTTCTATGTTATCGTCCGCTTACGGCTCGTCCAGCAGGTTGCCAAACTTGATGCCCTCCAGCTTCTCGCGCACCATCTCGGAAATATCCGCGTAGATGCGGCTGAATTTGCACACCATGCAGGCCTGCCGGTTGCGGTTACAGGTGTAGTCGTCCTCGTTCAGGCACCGGCTGATGGCATACGGCCCCTCCACCTGCTCTATCACCTCGTACAGAGAGATCTCCTTCGGGTCCTTGGCCAGCTCGTAGCCGCCGCCGGCCCCCTTGTAGCTTTTCACCAGCTCACCCGCCACCAGCTTCCGCAGAATCTTCAGCGAAAACCGCAGCGTCACGCCGGTCTGCTCGGCGATAGCCGCCGCCTCCATCCGTCCGCCGTTCTGCGCCAGGCAGTATACGATCCGAACCGCGTAGTCGGATTCCAGCGTAATATGCACCGTTCTCCCTCCCCTTATTCCAGGAAATCCTTGAGCTTTTTGCTGCGGCTGGGGTGGCGCAGCTTGCGCAGGGCCTTGGCCTCTATCTGCCGGATGCGTTCCCGGGTCACATTAAATTCCTTTCCTACTTCCTCCAGCGTGCGGCTGCGGCCGTCCTCCAGGCCAAAGCGCAGTCGCAGTACCTTTTCCTCACGCGGGGTCAAGGTGGAAAGCACCTCGGCCAGCTGCTCCTTCAGCATGGTATGGCTGGCCACATCGCTGGGGGCGGGGGCGTCCTCGTCGGGGATGAAATCGCCCAGATGGCTGTCCTCCTCCTCACCGATGGGCGTTTCGAGGGAAACCGGCTCCTGTGCCACCCGCATGATCTCCCGAACCTTCTCCACCGGCATCTCCAGCTTTTCAGCGATCTGCTCATTGGTGGGCTCGTGGCCGTTTTCGTGCAGCAGCTGGCTGTTCACCTTCTTCACCTTGTTGATGGTCTCCACCATATGCACCGGGATGCGGATGGTACGCGCCTGATCGGCAATGGCGCGGGTAATGGCCTGCCGGATCCACCAGGTGGCGTAGGTGGAAAACTTAAAGCCCTTGGTGTGGTCGAATTTTTCCACCGCCTTGATAAGGCCCAGATTGCCCTCCTGGATCAGATCCAGGAACTGCATACCGCGGCCCACATACCGCTTGGCAATGGAAACCACCAAACGCAGATTTGCCTCGGAAAGCCGCTTTTTGGCGGCCACATCGCCCTCCGACATCCGGATGGCCAGCTCGACCTCCTCCTCGGCGGAAAGCAGCGGCACCCGGCCGATCTCCTTGAGGTACACCTTTACCGGGTCATCGATGCTGATGCCGTCGGCGCTCAGCACGCTCTCCAGCTCCTCATTACTGGCCGGGGCTATGCTCTCGCCGCCATCGTCCTCCACGATCTCGATATTGTACGCCTCAAAGGTATCGTACAGCTTGTCCACCTGTTCCACATCGTAGTCCAGCTCCTCCAGCGCGTCGCTGATCTCCTTAGTGGTCAGGCGGCCCTTCTGCTTACCGCTTTCCAGCAGCTCCTTGAGTACCTGTTTTTTATCCTGTGTCGCCATCTGTTGCTCCTCCTTATGGGGAAAGCTCCCCTTCGTTACTGATCTTGATTGGTCTGTGCGGGGCCTGGTGTGCCCGCTCGTCGCCGCGGGCTGTCCCTTCCGCAAGCTATCCCTCTGCCAGCGCCGCAAATTCGCGTTCTGCGGGCTTTTGCCTTCCCGGCGGCAAACTTCCCGGAAAAGGCACCATCTCCTTGTTCTGCGCCATTTTTGGCGTTTTTATTCCTTTCGCCGGTTTTTCTCCCGGTTCAGATTCTCTATGTACTGCCGCAGCGCCTCGCCGGAAAGCTGCCCCAGCTCGTCCCTGCTCATCCGGGCCGCGTAGTCCCGCAGACACTTCAAGCAGTCCTCGGCTTCCTCATCGGTCACCGGCGGGGCGCCTGGCAGCTGCCATTTGGCCAGCCGGTCCACCGCCTGTGGGGAGAGATTCTCCCCCAGGGCGCTGATATCCAGCTCCTGCCCGGAAAGCCCCCGCTGCAATAGCACCCGGTACATCGTCCGGTCGTTCTCGCTTAGGAAGTACCCCTCCGGCAGCCGGTCCCGCAGCGCTTCGGCCCGGTCGGGGTTGCGCAGCAGGTACCGCAGCAGCCGCTCGGCGGCCTTCATCTCCCGGGGGTGCTGCCGCAGCAGCAGCTCGTCCTCCCGGTCCTTGCCGCTGTCCTCCCGGATCGGCGGCGCGATGAGATCCCGCTCCTCCTTTTTGCGGTCGCGGTAGTCCCGGCGCTTCTGCTCCCGGGCGATCTGCCCGGCCACGGCGGCCTTATCCACCTCCAGCTCCCGACATACCTTGCTCAGGTATACCTCCCGCTCGATGGGATTGGGCAGCCCGGCCATCAGCGCCGCAAACTGCTTCAGGAACGAAACCTTGCCCTCGGCGGTGGTCACATCGTTTTCCTGCCGCAGCTTATTGATGGCAAAATCGGTGGCGGAGCTGCTCCCCTCTATCAGCTGGGCAAAGCGTTCCGCCCCGAATTTCTTGATAAATTCATCGGGGTCCTTGGCATCCGGGATGGAAAGCACCCGTATCTTCACCCCCGCCGCCTCCAGCAGACCGGTGGCCCGCCGGGTGGCTGCCTGGCCGGGGGCATCGCTATCGTAGCTCAGCACCACTTCCCCGGTGTACTGTGCGATGAGCCGACTCTGCTCCTCCGTCAGCGCGGTGCCCAGGGTGGCCACCGCGTTGGTAAAGCCCGCCTGGTGCATCGAGACCACATCCATGTACCCCTCGCACAGGATCAGCTCCTTGCGGTCGCTGCCCTTGGCGAAATTGAGGGCAAAGAGGTTCCGGCTTTTTTTGAATACCGGGGTATCGCTGCTGTTGAGGTACTTGGGGCCCTTTTCTCCCAAATTTCGACCGCCAAAGGCGATAACATTCCCCCGCAGATCGATGATGGGAAAGATGGCCCGGTTGCGGAAAATATCATAATAACCGCCCCGCTGGCCCTCATTGGCCAGGTGGGCCGCCAGCAGCTCCTCTTTGGTGTAGCCCAGCTTTTTCATGGCATCGGTCAGGCCGTTCCAGCCCTCGCTGGCGTAGCCGATGCCAAAGTGGGTGATGGTCGCCTTGGTCAGCCCTCGCCCGATGAGGTAAGCCCGGCCGGGCCGGCCCGCCTCGCTCATCAGGTTGCGGTGGAAGTAGCGGGCGGCATCCCGGTTTAGCTCCAATATTCGTTTTCTCAGCCGGGCGGAGCGGTCATCTCCCGCCTCCTCCGGCACCTGCATCCCGGCCCGCTGGGCCAAAAAGCGGATGGACTCCATGTAGTCCAGGTTCTCTATCCGCCGGATAAAGCTGATGACATCCCCGCCCGCCCCGCAGCCGAAGCAGTAGAAAGACTGGTTTTCCGGGTAGACGGTAAAGGAGGGCGATTTTTCGCTGTGGAAGGGACACAGCCCGGAAAGGGTCCGCCCCCGCCGCCGCAGGTTCACATAGCTGCCAATGATCTGCTCGATATCGCTGCGGTATTTCAGCTCCTGTAAAAATTGATCCGGGATCACAGCGGTCCCTCCTTTCTCTTTGGGGTGGATTTTTGTTAGGGTTTATAGTCGGGCCAGTTTGTAGTAGCCTGGCGGCGGCGAAGGCCTTGTGCAAGGCTTAGTTTGCACGCCTACCCGGCGGGGGCCTACTTTTCTATGAAGAAAAGTAGGCAAAAGTCATTCAGGGCTCCGCCCTAAAGACCCGTAACGCGTCGGTACACCCCGCCCGGAAAGCCAAAGCAACGGCTTCCCGGAGCGGGATTAGACGACGCTTATAAGGTTGATTTTTAATTCGGTCCCTGCTGGGCCAAAATTAAAATGCGCCGCAGGCACCTTGAGAGCGTATCTGCGGCGCTGTACGGACG
>ERZ1504283.321-NODE-321-length-13330-cov-4.211149_pt1 | contig 13330 bp, 10 predicted proteins | sample MGYA00571869_ERZ1504283 | MGnify/ENA primary metagenome ERZ1504283 (study PRJEB39906, sample SAMEA3182110) | gut metagenome | biome: human; feature: gut; material: Stool; isolation source: human stools | place: Canada | collected 2013-04-23 ...
TTCCTTCTGGGCGGGAGCGGGGGCCGGAACTGCTTCTACCTCCACATCTTCCTCCACTTCCACATCTTCTTCCGGACCGGCAGCGCCGGTCTGCTTCATGGCGTCCTTCAGGGCCTGGCTTCCGTAAAAGTCGGCCTGCTGCAAACGCTGCATGTCAGTCATCATGCCCATGAAAATGGGCAGAAGCTCGGCCTGGCGTGCCTGCATGGCGGCATCCATTTCAGCCTGAACCTTCTGGGCGCTCTTGGAAAGGGCTTCCCCCTTTTCATTGATTTTTGCCATCTTTTCCGCAGCCGCGTCTGCAGTGGCCTTGTCCTTCACCGTGCTGAGCGTGGCGGACATTTCCTTCATCAACGCCAGCATCTGATCAGCGGCTTCCTTCGCTTCCTTGGAAACTTCAGCGGCCGGCGCAACGGGCGCGGCAGGAGTTTCAGCGGCGGGTGCCGGAGCCGGGGCATCCTGGGCGGAAGCCATACCTGCAAATGCCAGGGCACATGCCGAACTAATTGTTACAATGCTCTTCATAACGTTTCCGTTGTACAGGCTCGCCATGCACGCGTCAATGAATCATTGTGTAACGGCTCCCCGTGATGCCGCAGAAAGAGGAATTTGCGTTTTTTCCTCCCTTGAAGGATTTTTTCAGTTGCATCTTTTTAGAATTATTATAAATTTATTTCCGATGACTAAGACCATAGAAAACCTGAAAGCTGCCATTACGGCCGAAAGCACCGCCTCCGCCACTTACGCGGCCTATGCCGCCAAAGCCGCCCAGGAAGGGCAGCCCCTTATTCAGAAATTGTTTGAAGCCGCCTCCAAGGCGGAATCCGTCCACGCCGCCAACCACAACAAGGTTCTGGAAAAGCTGGGAGCAACAATGGAGCCCATCGATATCCAGATCCATGTAGGAACCACCGCCGAAAACCTGAAAGCCGCCATTGCCGGGGAAACCCATGAATTTGAAAGCATGTATCCGGAATTCATCGCTGTGGCGGAAGAAGAAGGGCAGAAAGCCGCCGTCCGTTCCTTCACGTGGGCCACGGAAGCGGAAAAAGAACATGCCGATTTTTATTCCGTCGCCCTGAAGGCCCTGGAAAGCGGAGATACCAGTTCCCTGCCCAGGCAATACTGGATATGCCTGGTTTGCGGAGACACGTTCAAATCTCTGGAAGGCGTGGATGCGTGCCCCCTCTGCGGCACCAAGGCTGAAAAATTCCTCGTCATCGGATAAATTCCGTTTGAGCACCGGAGGCCGTCCTCGGCACCCAGGAACCGCCCGGAACATTCCGGGCGGTTTTCTGTTTTTGCCGCAGCAGTCCATGGAAGAAAACCCTTCCCTTTTTACGGAGGCGGCCCACATCGGAAAAAGCTTCTCCAACATTCTGCTTGCGATTCATTTTAAAACTCTTATAATTTTTCTTCGCTTTAAGCAGGAAGCATTCTTTATCCCTCCTTTGCGATGATCCCTCCCCATGCATCCGCCGGTTCCGCAGAACGGTATCCGTCCGCATACGGCCTGTCGGCCGCTGTCTGCCAGGCTCTGCGCGCCGCGTTCATTCCCCGCCGCATGCGCTGCCTGTGGGCAGCCGGGCTTGCGGCGGCGCTGGCGGCCAATCCCTATGTGCTCAACGATGGCCAAAGCCTGCTGATGAGCAGCATGGGCATCGCCTGCTCCGCATCCCTGCTCTGCGGCACCATTCTTCTCTGCCTGAAATACCGCTTCACCGCCTATGTCCTTCTTCCCGCCATCATTCTGTTCAATGCGGGCCTGTACATGATGCAGATGCGGTACGGATTGGTCCTGAACCTTTCCGTGCTTTCCAGCATGGCGGAGACCAATTTCCAGGAAGCCTGCGCCTTCTGCACCCCCGCTTCCATTGCAGGAACCCTGCTTCTGGCCGGGTTTATCTACCTGGCCATCTACTGGAGCCGCCGTTCCCTGCGCCAAAAAGCCACGTGGGGCGCACTGGCATGCATTTGGGGCCTGTACGCGGCCCTTCTGCTGCTGAGCATTCCGGCAGCCTCCTACAGCTCGGAACCCCTTTATCTTTACTACACGTCTGACAAGGCAAAAGGCTGGCCTCTCGTGGATATTGCAATGACGTGCAAACTGGCGGACGAATACATCACCCAGGATGCGGGGCGTTTCAACACATTGCGGAACCTTCCGTCCTGCGCGGAGCCCCTTTCCCAGTGCGAAGCCCCAGACGACCTGGCCGTGGTTTTCCACATGGGGGAGAGTGTCCGGGGGGACCATCTTCCCCTGAACGGTTACCATCGGAACACAATGCCCCGGCTTTCCAGAGAGCCCAACGTCGTTTCCTTCCCCCATGCCACTTCCTTCGGCATCGTGACCAGAATTTCCGCCATCGGCATGTTTACGGATGCGGAACTGTGCCGCCGCACTCCCGGTCACTCCTCCTTCATTGACCTGTTCAACAAACACGGATTCCGCACCGTCCGTATCATGGACCTGAGCGGAGATTCCATTCATGATTATTCCCTGGGCATCCTGACACGGAACTGCCGTGAACGGAGACAGACGCCGCTCCAGCACCAGACGCCCGGAATGATGCAGGAACGAACTTCCCTGGTCATGGAGGAATCCCTGAAAAACTTCGGCCGCAACAGGCAGCTTTATATCATTTACAATAACGGGAGCCATATGGCGTTCAGCTATCCCGCGCAGGCGGAACGTTTTACCCCGGCATCCTGCAATATGGACGACCCCAAGGCCCGTCTGGAAGAAACCGTCAATGCCTATGACAATTCCATCGTCGACCTGGATGCCTCCATTCACCGCATGATTGCACTGTTGAAGAACAGGCCCGCCATTTATTTTTACTGCTCCGACCACGGCGTAGCGCTGGGAGAGGAAGGAAAAATGTTCCAGGGCCATATCCTGCCGCCTGTTTACCGGCCTGCCATGTTCATCTGGTATTCGGACGCTTTCGCCTCACGCTATCCGGACATGGTGCGCGCCCTGAAAGCCAACCGGCTGAAAGCCGTCTCCCACGACCACATCTTCCATACCCTTCTTTCCCTGGCTTCCATCCGGTCGGAAATCGTCAGGAACGACCTGAATCTGGCTTCTCCGGACGCGCGGGAAACTCCGGCCCCCCTCCAGCCGGAAACGCTGGCGGAATGGCTGCCCATTCCCGCACCGCCGCAGCCGTAACAAGAGGAAGCCTCCACGCGCTCCGCGAGAAACAACAGGATGCGGCGGCTCCTACCGCACCCGGACTTGCAGAGGATGGCCGATGCACTCCCGGACACGGCGAGCCTCCGCTTCCCAGCCGGCAGCGGACCGAATGGGAGAAGCCTTGTCCCAAACCGCCCCCATGTACCATTCAAAGGGTTCTCCGTTCGCGACCTTCCTGAGCAAGTAGGTACAGCCTTCCGCATCCACCGCACGGCCTTCCGGAACCCAGGGCACGATTACGGCGGTTCCCAGGCATCCGTCATCCTTCCGGGGCCTGCTCCATGCGGTCATCAGGCCGCCGGACTCCCGGTCCTCCATAACTGCTTCATAATCATTTCTGCGCTTTCCGGTATCCATTCCCACACCGGCCTTCACCGTTTCAGCCCCCCGGACGTTCAAGACGCTGCGGACTTTGGAGAAACGGTTTCCCGCATCCAGCGTCACCCTCCGCGTCTCCGCCACACGCACGCCGCCGCCAATGTCCCACGGTGCATAAACCACCTCAAAAGCGGTCTGGACCGGGCCATTGTACAATGTCCGGGCGCTGGCCCAGTTTCCGGACACATGCGGTTTTCCATCCCTGAACACGGCAATGCCGCCGCAGCCCCGCCCCGGACCTACATTGTACATATCCAGTCCCCGACCGTGATCCCGGTGGTAATCCCCCCGTTTGTAAAATTCATTGATAACGGGAGCGCCTGCGCGCTTGCTCCATACATCCGTCCCACTGGAAACCAGGCCCTCTCCCTCAGGGGCAGGCCTGGCGACGGCCGGACCGTAAATCCGGTGCGCCGTAAGATCATTTTCCCACGCGAAATCATCCAGCCTCTCCGGTACCGGACGGCTGAAACAGACATCCGCGGAAGACGCTTCGCTCAGGCAGGAATTCTCCAGAATCCAGAAATCACGGATCGTCCCGGGACGGAAATTGCTCTGGAACAAAAGGGTATCCGTCGTTCCGTCACCATCCGTATCCGCCAGCTGATGCGGAATAACACGTCCGTGACGGACGTCAAAAACGCGAAGGCCGGCGGCATCACCGGAACCTTCGGACGGCCATGGAACCGACACGGTTTCAGCAGGGCGGAACCTGCCCAGGGGATTCGTAACGGTCACGGTCTTTTTCCGCGGATGATCCCGGCCAATGACATATTTACGCAACTCACTCCCGGCCATCAGGTAGGCCCCTGCGCCGTACACCTCCGTATCTTTCCCGGAATAATGGCCCGGCTTGTCCGCAATAGGCTGCACCCAGCCCAGCGCGCCCTCCTTGCTGACCGCATCACAGGCGGCCTTCCAGGCTTTACGGATGGAGGGAAGGTATTCATCCGCATCCAGATATCCCTGGTTCACTCCCCACAGCATCCCGTACATGATAAAGAGGGTGCCGCTCATCTCTTTCAAGGGAGGTTCGTCCGGATCCAGCAGGCTCGCATGCCAGGAACCGTCGGGCGACTGGCATTTTTTCAGGGCTGCCGCCAGACGTTTAAGCAAGTCTTCATAAAAGGGGCGGGAAGGCCAATCCGCAGGCATGTCCTGCAAAATAAGAGGCAATCCGGCAATCACTCAGCCATTGCCCCGGCTCCAGAACATCTTTTTTCCATTCGCCGCCGGAACGGTAAAATAGCGGGAATCCCGGAAAAACAGGCCCTCCTCCCGGTCAAAAAGATAGTCGCAGGTAAGCTTGTATTCCCTATCCATAAACTCCAGATAACGGCGGTCTCCGGTATAGGCCGCCAGTTTTACGAACACGGGAGGGGACATAAACAGGGCGTCCGACCAGCTCCAGCGGTCCTGGCAGCCCGGAGTCAGGAATTGGAGGGAAGCGGAGGAAGGCCGGTTCATCACCTTGTCCAGCACGGCGCGGATCTTTGACGCTGCGGAGGGATTGCCGTCTTCCATCGCCATCTCCATCCAGGCATGCCCCACGGCATGGTCGTCCGCATGATAATGCCGGTTCAGGATGTTCCATTCCTGCTCTTCCCCCGCTTTTCTCAGCAACGGCAGCCCCGGACCTTCCGGAACGGACAGGCCATACTGCGCCAGGCCGGAATAAAAGGCTCCGTAAGTCCAATGCAGCGGAGAACGTCTTTTAGGATGCTTCGCCTGCCATTCCGCCACCAGCTGAAGGTTGTCCCGGATGGTCTTTTCATTCCAGTCCGCGGAAGCTCCGGAAACAGGAGTTCCTGCGGAAAACACAGCAAGAACCGGCAACAGAAAATATTTCTTCCATCCATTTTTTGAAAAGGCAAAGAAACGCATGTCATATCATACGGGAAAAGAAGGCTGGAATTTTCTTGTAACAAGAATTTTTCTTTTTCCGCGCTCCTCCAGACCGGGAAAGGGACGCAAGGGCATATATGGTGCCATGACGGAAAAGAAAGCTGTGTTATCAATCATTTTTCTACCGTTATATACCATATATAGCATATGAATAATTATTTAACACATTATTTATACATTTTTCTTGCGGGAGGTCTCTTTCTGTGGTTCATTGCGTTCCAGCGCAGGTAACGGAAGACGGTGAAAATCCGTCGCGGACGCGCCGCTGTAACCGGTAGACGATGGACCGGACACTGGCTGCCCAGGCAGCCGGGAAGTCCCCATCACATGTCGCACCGGAAGCCAGAAGACGACCTGATGCTGCCGTATTCCCATCCCGCGGACAGGATGAACATACGCACAGGTCTTCGGCATGCCCCCCCTTTCCGGGAATGCGCGCATGTGGTCGGCCCCTGCCTATGGTTTTTCCAGGCTTTTGCCCAAGCTCGCGGATGAGCGGTCACCACCCTTTCCAAGCGAGACACCCACCATGGCAACAAGCATCATCAAACGTTCCGGGAAAAAGGAACAATACCAGGGCTATAAGATTGAAGAGGCCATTAGAAAAGCCTTCCACAGTTCCGGGACTTCCTACAACCGTTCCATCTATGAAGAGGTGGAAGCCAAGCTGAGCCATCAGGACAGCGCGCATGTGGAAGAGATTCAGGACATGATTGAACGCGCCCTGTTCCGCTCCGGATATTTTGACACGGCCAAGGCCTTCATCACCTACCGTTTCCTGCACAAAATGCAGCGCGAACAGCTTGGCGGCCTTTATTCCGGCAATACCTATGTGGACTGCAAGCAGACGGTAGAGGAATATATCGGGCAAAGCGACTGGCGCATTGCCGCCAACTCCAATACCACGTATTCCAATGCGGGGCTCATCAACAACACGGCGGGCAAGGTAATCGCCAACTATTGGCTGGACCAGGTTTACTCCGCACGGGAAGGAGCCGCGCACCGGGAAGGGGATTACCACATCCATGACCTGGATTGCCTGACCGGATACTGCGCCGGATGGAGCCTCCGCAACCTGCTCAATGAAGGATTCAACGGCGTGCGCAGCCGCGTGAACAGCAGACCGCCCCGCCACTTCCGGGAAGCCCTGGGCCAGATGGCGAACTTTCTGGGCATTCTGCAAAGCGAATGGGCCGGCGCCCAGGCCTTCAGCTCCTTTGACACCTTCCTGGCGCCCTACGTTTTCAAGGACCAGACGGACTTCCCCCGCATCAAGAAAGACATCCGCAGTTTCGTTTACAACCTGAACGTACCCTCGCGCTGGGGACAGTCTCCCTTTACCAATGTCACGATCGACTGGACTGTGCCGCGCGACCTGCGGGACCAGGCCCCCTTCAGCGGAGGGGAACACCTCTTTGAAGGAATAGAAGACGCGAACCTGCTCGCCCTGGCGAGGGAACGCGGGGCAAACAAGCTGACGGAACTGACCTACAAGCATTTCCAGAAGGAAATGAACCTGATCAACAAGGCCTTTTACGAAGTTCTCACGGAAGGGGACAGCACCGGACAGCCCTTCACCTTCCCCATCCCCACCGTCAACATCACGGAAGATTTTGACTGGGAAGGGGAAAACGTGCCTCTCCTGTTTGAAAACGCCGCCAAAATCGGTTCCTCTTACTTCCAGAACTTCATCGGCAGCCAGTACACCGTCAATGAACACGGGGAACGCGTGCCTGACGAACGGGCCTACAAGCCGGATGCCGTGCGTTCCATGTGCTGCCGCCTCCAGCTGGACCTGCGGGAACTGCTCAAACGCGGCGGCGGTCTCTTCGGCTCCGCGGAAATGACCGGCTCCATCGGCGTGGTGACCATCAACCTGGCCCGGCTGGGCTACCTGTTCAAGCAAAACCGGGAGGCCCTGTTCGCCAGGCTGGGAGAACTGCTGGACCTGGCCAAATCCTGCCTGGAAAAGAAAAGGGCCTTCGTTCAGGAAATGTATGACCGCGGCCTGTACCCCTACACCAAACGCTACCTGCCCACCTTCCGCAACCATTTCTCCACCATCGGCGTCAACGGCATGAACGAGCTGTTGCGCAATTTCTCCAACGATACGATGGACATTACCTCTGAAGAAGGCAGGGCCTTTGCTGAAGAGATCCTGGAATTCATCCGCTTGCGCATGCAGGAGTACCAGGAGGAAACCGGCAACCTGTACAACCTGGAAGCCACGCCCGCGGAAGGCACCACGCACCGCTTCGCCCGCGAAGACCAGAAACGCTATCCTGACATCATCCAGGCCGGCCCCGTGGGGCAGCGTTATTACACGAACAGCTCCCAGCTTCCCGTGGACCACACAAGCGACCTGTTCCGGGCGCTCCAGCTTCAGGATAAACTTCAATGCTGCTACACGGGAGGAACCGTCTTCCACATGTACATGAACGAAGCCATCAGCTCCCCGGAAGCCTGCCGGGACATTGTCCGCAAAGTGCTGACCCGCTTCCGCATGCCGTACCTCACCGTCACCCCGCTCTTCTCCGTTTGCGAGAAGCACGGCTATCTGCGCGGGGAGCACGAATACTGCCCCTTCTGCGATGAGGAGCTGCTCCACATCCACAGGCATGAATAAAATCCCTTTTCCAATAGGCTCCCGACTTCAAACCCAACCATTAATACGACAATGACCAAACAGGAAATATTAAGCAAATACGCACAGGACCGGACCCGCTGCACCGTTTACACGCGCGTCATGGGCTATCACCGCCCTGTAGAAACTTTCAACGCCGGCAAACAGGGCGAGTTCCATGACCGCGTCCACTTCGTGGAACCGGGCCGCCCCTGCTCCTGCTCCGCCCAAACGGAACAGCCGCGATAATTCTCCCAACAACATATGCGAAGTCGATGGGAACGGGTCGGGGCATAGCAGACATCACGCCGCTCACCTTGCTGGATTTTCCAAATAAGGTGGCCTGCATCTTCTGGCTGAGAGGCTGTAATTTGTTTTGTCAGTACTGTTACAACGTCTCCCTGGTCAGGGGAACGGATTCTCCTGCCGGAGACCGGACGGACTATCTTGATTTTCTCAGAGATCGGGTGGGATTTCTGGATGGGGTGGTTCTGTCCGGAGGCGAGTGCACGCTGTGTCCCGACCTTATCCCTATCTGCCGCAATATACGGCAGCTTGGCTTCGCAGTCAAAATAGACACCAACGGCACCCGGCCCGGCGTGGTGAAAACGCTGGTGGAGGAAGGGCTTTGCGATTATATTGCCCTGGATTACAAAGCGCCGGAAAAACTGTTCGGCTCCATTACCGGGCGTCCGGATTTATTCCCCTGCTTCACTCAAACGCTGGATTATCTGATCAACAGAAATTTCCCGTTTGAGGTTCGAACGACAATCCACTCTGGCCTTCTCGGGGAAAAGGAAATCAACCAGATCAGCGGGGATTTGACGTCGCGCGGCTATAGAGGAACCTACTACCTTCAGAATTTTTTTAATACAGAGGAAACACTCGGCCAAATCGGCGCCCCCGAACGGATGATTGACTTATCTCTGCTAAACACGCATATCCCCATAGGGTTGCGCAATTTTCCCATCACGGAGAAAGCTCCCGGCTCCAGCTCCGGGAAACGGCAGCCGTCCCCTCTGACATGATTTTTTTAAATAAAAGTTTCTATTTGTAAAATCGGGAAGTACCCTTCCGCCCGCCAACCATATTACCAGCTATTATTCATGAGTGAAACCCAAAACAAGCTGCTCAAGGCAGCTATCAGCCTGGCCGCCGCAGGAGTCGTCTTCTTCCTGCCTTTCGCTTCATGGGGAATCCAATTAAGCCCTATTGAAATCCGCGTCATCGCCATGTTCGTCATGGCGGCGCTCTTCTGGATTTTGGAACCCATCCCTATCTGGACCACCTCCGTGATGGTCATTACCCTGTCCCTGCTGTGCGTCTCCAACGGCTCTCTCTCATTTTTGATGCCGGAGCGCTATGACAAGGCGGCGGTATCCTCCATTCTGGATGACGCCATAGGCAAAGGGATCAATCCGGAGGTAGTCGGCAAATTGAAGGAAAATGTCGAAAACCGGTTAAATAAGAAAACCAAGCTGGACGCGGAAGAAGTGAGGATGACCCTGGGGTTCCAGCTCATGGACGCTTATGAAAAAATAGATCTGAACGCACAGGAACTGTCCCGTGAAGGAAAAACGGAAGAAGCCGCCGGGCAGGAATCCATAGCCGCCCAGCTCAAGACCGCGGCCGGGCGCCTGTACAGCAAGGAAATAACCTCGCGCATCCAGGGGCTGCAATTTGTCAACACCATGCAGCAAAAATCCACGATGGCCACCTTCGCGGATCCCATCATCATGCTTTTCCTGGGCGGCTTTTTCCTGGCTGCGGCCGCAACCAAATACAGGCTGGACATGAACCTGGCCAAAGTACTTTTAAAACCCTTCGGCACCAATCCCAAATTCGTACTTCTGGGGCTGATGTCCGTAACGGCTCTTTTCTCCATGTTTATGAGCAATACGGCTACGGCCGCCATGATGCTCGCCATCCTGACGCCGGTGCTGGCCCTGTTCACTCCGGAAGACAAAGGCCGCGCCGCCTTTGCCCTGGCCATCCCCATCGCCGCCAACCTCGGCGGTATCGGAACGCCTATCGGCACGCCCCCCAACGCAATTGCGCTGAAGGCATTGCAGGGTATGGGGCTGGACGTCTCCTTCGGCAAATGGCTCATGTTCGGCATTCCTTTCGTCATCGTCATGATCCTGATTGCGTGGCTTCTCCTGCTGTGGCTGTTCCCCATCTCTCAAAAGAAACTGGAACTGCAGGTGGGTGGTAAATTCCTGAGAACCCCCAAGGCCATTATCGTTTACGTCACCTTTGCCGTTACCGTCCTGCTGTGGGTAACGGGCAAGGGCGTGCACGGGCTGGACTCCAATACCATCGCCATGATTCCCATCGCCGTCTTTGCCATTACGGAAACCATCACCAGGGAAGACTTGAAGAAAATGGGCTGGGACGTGCTCTGGCTGGTAGCCGGCGGCTTTGCCCTGGGGCTGGCCCTGCAAGACACCGGACTGGCAAAAAACCTGATTGGCTCCATTCCCTTTGCCGAATGGTCCCCCTTCCCGCTCATGGTGGGCACGGGAATCATCTGCCTGTTCATGGCTACCTTCATGAGCCATACGGCTACAGCCTCCCTGCTCATTCCAATTATCGCGGTCGTCGGCGTCAACATGGGTGACAATCTGGCTCCCATGGGGGGCGTTACCGCCCTGCTGGTATCCGTGGCTTTCGCCTCCTCTCTGGGCATGAGCCTTCCCATCAGTACTCCCCCTAACGCCCTGGCTTATGCCACCGGCCTGGTCAGCTCCAGGGGGATGGCCATTTCCGGCGTCATTCTGGGTATCCTGGGCATGATTTTGACCTATGTCATGATGATGATTCTTGCCCAATGCCATGCTTTTTAAGTAAGGTAATGTTCCATGCCGGGACATGTTGCCCCGGCATGGCCAACATCAACGGGAAAAGCGCCATATGATCATTGAACAGGAAGAATTCCAGAAAAAATTAAAACGCATTAATCTGGCGTATTTTTCCGATCCGGACCGCATTATCACCATCAGCAAGGGAAACGCCGTCGTCCGCCAGGGGGAACAGAATAAAAGGCTTTACCTGATTTTATCCGGCAGCGTGGTTTCCTCCCGCCATGTCGTTAAAGAAGACCCGGAAACAGCTTCCACTTCCCACAAAATCTACAAGGCGTTCCGGGCCGGCCCCGGAGACTATTTGGGAGTGCAAAGTTTCTTTTCCGGATGGTTCCGCAGCTCCTCCGATCTCATTGCGGAAACTGATTTGGAACTGGCCTATATCGACACCACCACCCCCGCCGTGGATGTGGAACGCTACGGCACGCTCCTGGAGCAGTTTGTTCCCGCCATTGTCCATGAACTGGCGGCGCGCAATACCCGCGTCTTTGACCGCACTGCGGAAAAGGAAGAAGCGCTGCGGATGCTCCACCGTTCTGAAATGGCCGCCACCCTGGGGCAATTATCCGCCGGAATAGCCCATGAGCTCAACAATTCCCTGGGAGTCCTGTCCCGTAAAACAGACTTTGTTTTGGAAACCCTGGACAACATGTTCCGCCAGGAAAACGCCTTCCGGTATACCCTGTACAACAAAGGATTGGAAGGGACTTCCTCCGCATCCACTTCCGAACAGCGCAGGCTGGCGCGCCAGTTTGAAAAAAATTACGGGCTTTCCCAGGACGTGGCCAAGGCCCTGGCCCTGATTCCGGACATACAGAATCAGCCGGAGCTGCTGGACAAACCATTCCTCAGCCAGCTGGAACAAAACCTCCCTTATTGGGAATTGGGTCACGACCTGCATGACATGAAACTGGCTGTCAGGCACGCTACAGCCATTGTCCGTTCCGTTCGCCTGCTGGGGGGAGGCAACACCAGACGGGAAGAAGGAGTAAACGTGGCGGATTCCCTTACGGAAGCTGTTGCTCTGGTCAAGTCCAGTCTGCGCGGCGTTGATTTTGAAATGGTCCTGCCTCCCAGAGACTCCGTGCCAGGCATCTTCGCGGATATGACGGAGCTCGTTCAAATTTGGATCAACCTGCTTCAGAACGCCTGCGACGCGCTGAAAATAGAAAATACCCCCAACCCTTCCATCCATGTAGAATGCCGGGTGGAAAAAATCAGCAGCAAGGACCAGACATCCCATACCACCCGCGAAATTCTGGTCTCCGTCACAGATAACGGCCCCGGCGTTCCAAAGGACCTGCATGAAAAAATTTTCCGTCCCAACTTCACTACCAAAAAGAAGGGGCTTTCCTTCGGCCTGGGGCTGGGGCTCACCATCGTCCGGCGCATTGTGGACAGCTACGGCGGCCGCATCCGCCTGGAGAGCGTGCCGGGCCATACCGTTTTTACGATAATCATACCAACCATCAACAATCATGGAAAAAATTAACATCATTTGCGTGGACGACCAGCCGGAAGTCCTTGACAGCGTTTTGCGAGACCTTCGTCCGCTGAATTCCTGCTTCCGCCTGGAAGGGGTGGAATCCGCATCCGAATGCCGCGAACTGTTGGAAGAATTCGACCAGGACGGAGAACTGACGGGACTGGTTATCTCCGACCACGTCATGCCGGGAGGTTCAGGAGTAGAGTTGCTTGGAGGCATCGCCAAAGACGACCGTTTCGCCGGGACGCGCAAAATCCTGCTGACCGGCCAGGCCACCCACGCGGACACTATCCAGGCCGTCAATGACGCGCACATTGACAACTATCTGGAAAAGCCCTGGGATCCCGCCGTTCTCCTTACGACCGCCCGCAAACTGCTGACCAGGTTCATTATGGAAAAGGGCATCGACCATACGCCTTATATGTCCTGCCTGGATCAGGCCACTCTGCTGGATTACCTGCGGAGAAACTGACGCGCCGGAAGAAATATGCCGCGCCCTCCGCTTTCTCAACGCACGCATTCTCATCCGTGACGGGCATTCCCCTGCTCTGCGCCAAGGAAGGGAACAAAACCGCTAACCGTCTTTATGTTTGATATCCTGCTCCAACACAACACCCTGGTTCTCTTCGGAATCATCTTTTTCGGCATCGCTCTCGGCAGCATTAAAATATACGGACTGAACCTGGGCCTTTCCGGCGTTCTTTTCGTGGCGCTGGCCGCCGGCCACTACCGCCTGGCCATTCCCGACGGCGTAGGGCAGCTGGGTCTGGCGCTCTTTGTATACTGCGTGGGCCTCAGCGCGGGCAACCGCTTCTTCTCCGCCATCGCCAAACAGGGCAGCAAACTGGCCATCATGTCTGCGGTGATTGTAGGAG
>ERZ1504283.325-NODE-325-length-13237-cov-4.294189_pt1 | contig 13237 bp, 10 predicted proteins | sample MGYA00571869_ERZ1504283 | MGnify/ENA primary metagenome ERZ1504283 (study PRJEB39906, sample SAMEA3182110) | gut metagenome | biome: human; feature: gut; material: Stool; isolation source: human stools | place: Canada | collected 2013-04-23 ...
CTATTCGTCGGCAGCGTCAGATGTGTATAAGAGACAGCAACTCACCTGCGCATGGGGCGATGCCCACCGCCACCACGAAGTACGAATGGCAACGGTCAGCGTGATTGAGAAATACGGACGCATACGCTGGAGTTGGGACGACGAAACCGACGGGTCGTATGTAGAGATACGTATGGAGAAGTGTAGTCTGACGGGTGGATACATGCTCAGCGTTACCGATTTTACAGACGATGGCGATAAAGACTGGCTCGAGGATATATGGACGAGCAACTTCGAGCGTTTGCGTCGTAAGTGTGGCGTGTAGGGTAGGAGTGGACTACTTCGGCAGTGTAAAAATACTAAAATCATTTAATTTCGTGGAGTATATGAAATATTTATGCTAATTTTGCAGCATAAAAAAGCATACATATACTTAACCTCTTATATGTAGTGCACTGGTGGAACAGTCTACCTATATATAATAAGGTAAAAACGCTCACGATGTTTCGTATAAAGAAATTAGATATCTTCATTGCAAAGCAGTTCGGTCTTTTGTTCATAGGAACGTTCTTCATCTGTCAATTTGTACTGATGATGCAGTTTCTGTGGAAATATGTCGACGAGCTAATCGGTAAGGGACTCTCCGTTGACGTGCTTGCCGAATTCTTTTGGCATATGGGACTCATGCTTGTGCCGCAAGCAATGCCGCTTGCCATTCTGCTTTCATCGCTTATAACATTCGGAAATCTCGGTGAAAGCTCAGAGCTGACGGCTATAAAAGCTGCAGGTATATCGCTCATGCAAGCGTTTCGTTCGCTCATAGCCATCAGTGTGGCTATCTGCGTACTCTCCATTTATTTTCAGAACTCTATCGGTCCGGAAGGCGTGTTTTACGACGGCATACCAAACTCTAACCTCTACGTGTCGAAGAAGAATATGGACACGGGTAAGCTTTACGGTATAATGATTTATCGCATGACAGGGTCGTACGAAGACCAGGCGATAATACTCGCCGACTCGGGCATGTTGCAGTCGACAGCCGAGAAGAAACACCTACTGCTCACGCTGTGGAGTGGAGAATGGTTTGAGAATATGCAGTCGCAGGAGTTGGCAGGCAGCGCTTCGGTGCCCTATCGTCGCGAGTCGTTTGTGCAGAAGCATATCGTGCTCGACTTTGATTCCGACTTTAATGTGAGCGATGGTTCGTCGATATCCAACGACGCACGCGGCAAGAGTTTCACGCAGATAGTTCACGATATGGACTCGCTGAAACAAGTGTACGATAGTATCGGCAACAACTACTACGCTGCCGATCGACTCACGTTCTATCGACTCGCTTCGGCTACGAAGAACGACTCGCTTCGCGCCATGCAACTTGCTACGACCTCAGCCTATAACGTCGATACAGCATACGCTCACCTCACGTCGCAACAGAAGCGCACCGCTATAAGTTATGCCCTGAACCGAGTAGCCTCACGCAAGAGCGACCTCGAGTTTAAGTCGCTCATTACCAGCGATGGCGACCGTCTGATACGTCAGCACGAGATAGAATGGGTGGCAAAGATAACGCTCGCCTTGTCGTGTCTCATCTTCTTCTTTATCGGTGCGCCGCTCGGAGCCATCATACGCAAGGGCGGTTTGGGTCTGCCGGTGCTCATCTCGGTGCTCGTCTTCATCCTCTACTACATACTCGACAACTCGGGCTATCGAATGGCGCGAAGCGGAATGTGGACCATCTGGTTCGGAAAGGGTCTCGCTCCTGCCGTGCTCGTGCCGATGGCGGTGTTCTTCACGTACAAGGCGAACAACGACTCCGTGGTGTTCAACGCTGACTTGTACGCCGACATCTTCCGTCGCTTCTTCGGTCTGCGCATCAAGCGCCCGATATACCGCAAGGAGGTGGTCATCAACGACCCATACTATGCCGAAGACCTCGCGCTGCTGCAGCAGATGAACACCGAGATAGCCGAATACTCGCGTGTGCACCGCCTTAAGCGTGCGCCAAGTTGGGTGAAAGTGTTCTTTAAGTACGAGCCCGACAACGTGATGGAGCGCATTGTGCCACAGCTGGAGCAGATAATAGAAGACCTCAGCAACTCGCGCGACCGCACTATCATCAACCATCTGAGCATGTACCCCGTGATGTCGGAGCGCGCCCACACACGCCCCTTCGAACGCAAGTGGCTGAACATTGTGGCAGCCATCGTCGTACCGCTCGGCTTCGTGCTCTACATGCGAATGTGGCGCTATCGCTTGCGTCTACAGCGCGACCTGAAGGTGGTGCAGACCGAGAACAAGATAATCATGGGCAGAATAAACGCCATACTCAATCGGTAGCGACATACTTAATGGCTATATTTTAGAAACAATAATAGTAAGATAACGAATAATAATAACACTCATCAACAAATAAATAATATGGGAGAATTCAGACTGAGCAGCATCGAAGATGCTCTAAAAGATTTTAAAGACGGACAGTTCGTAATCGTGGTTGACGACGAAGACCGCGAGAATGAGGGCGACCTCATCATCGCCGCCGAGAAGATAACTCCTGAAAAGGTGAACTTTATGTTGAAGAACGCGCGTGGCGTGCTCTGTGCCCCCATCACCCTCTCGCGTTGTGAGGAGCTCGACCTGCCACATCAGGTGAGCGACAACACATCAATGCTTGGCACACCGTTCACCGTTACAATCGATAAACTCGAGGGATGCACCACCGGCGTGTCAACACACGATCGCGCTGCCACCATCAAAGCGCTCGCCGACCCGTCGTCTACACCACAGACCTTCGGTCGCCCTGGACATATCAATCCGCTCTACGCACAGGACAACGGCGTGCTCCGCCGCTGCGGACACACCGAGGCTGCCATCGACCTCTGCCGCCTGGCAGGTCTCTATCCGGCAGGCGCACTCATGGAGATAATGAACGAAGACGGCACAATGGCACGTATGCCCGACCTGCAGAAGATGGCAGAGGAGTGGGGCTTGCGCATCATCACCATCAAGGACCTCATCGCTTACCGCCTCAAGAAGGAATCGATAATCGAAGTGGGCGAGGAGGTAGATATGCCTACGGAGTGGGGACACTTCCGCCTCGTGCCGTTCCGTCAGCAGAGCAACGGACTGGAGCACATGGCACTCGTGAAGGGCGAGTGGCGTGAGGACGAGCCCGTGCTCGTACGTGTACACTCTTCATGCGCTACAGGCGACATCCTCGGCTCGAAGCGCTGCGACTGCGGACAGCAGCTCCACGCAGCTATGCAGATGATCGAGAAGGAAGGCAAGGGCGTAGTGGTTTATATGCAGCAGGAAGGTCGCGGCATCGGACTCATGAACAAGATAGAGGCATACAAGCTGCAGGAGGAAGGTTACGACACCGTGGATGCCAACGTGCACCTCGGCTTCAAGCCCGACGAGCGCGACTATGGTTGCGGAGCACAGATGCTGCGCCACCTTGGCGTACACAAGATGCGCCTGCTCACCAACAATCCCACAAAGCGCGTAGGACTGGAGTCGTACGGACTCGAGATTGTGGAGAACGTGCCCATCGAAGTGATACCCAACAAGTACAACGAGCGCTACCTGAAGACTAAGCGCGACCGTATGGGTCACACCTTGCACCTCAAGTAATAATCAAGTAGAGGGTGTGTCAAAACTATAGAATTGTGATGAATGGCTAACTGTAGGAGACTACGGCATTCTTGCCGTAGTCATTGCAAACAGTTGTATTTCAGTTACTAATGGCTACGGCAGGAATGCCGTAGCCTCCTACGATTAGAACCGTTTGCTATTCAATTTGCCAAATATTTTAGTTTTGACACACCCTCAGCCGCAAGCAATGCTAACGATAAGAGAATAAGAGCTTGGATGTATGCTGTTTGTATATACCCAAACTCTTGTTCTCGTCCTTTTTATAGAGTAAATGAGTCGTTTAGTAGCAAAAATAAAAAATAGCGATTATGATTAAGGTAATGATAGCGACGCTTATATCGCTTATGTCTTTTGCTCCGATAATGGCGCAGAATATTAAGGGAAAGATTGAAAATACTAAAGGAGAACCTTTGGCTTTCGTGAATGTCGTGCTTCTGACTCGTGGGGATTCGGTCTTTGTCAAGGGGGCTGTGAGTGGCGAGGACGGTAGCTTTGTTATCGATTCTCCTTGCAATGACGGAATCATTAAGGTTTCATCAATTGGTTATACGACAGTTTTCAGAGATTGTCGTGGAGAAGACATGGGGGTCATCCGATTAGGCGAAGAATCCTGGATGCTCGGCGAAATCGTTGTAAGAAGCCAGTTGCCCAAGACGGTGTTGAGCGGCGAAGGAATGACGACGACGGTATCAGGTAGCGTGTTGGAGAAAACTGCCAATATGGAGCAGTTGCTTTCACGCATCCCCAGCGTGTCGGCTAAAGACGGAGATATAGAAGTGTTCGGCAGAGGAACACCAGAAATTTATATCAATGGTCGTAAGATGCAAGACCAAATGGAGTTGCAGCGTTTGCAACCCACCGACATCAAGAACATTGAGGTTATCAGCAACCCTGGTGCACGTTATGATGCCAGCGTGAAGAGCGTTATCCGCATCACCACCAAGAAACCGCAAGGCGAGGGCTTCAGCTTTGACAATAGCACCAGTTTTGTCATCAATGAAGATAAGCGCATGAGTTATTACGAGTCGTTCCGGGGCAACTATCGTAAAGGCGGTTTCGACATCACCGGCTTTTTGTATGGGGCATACACTCATCAACCAGACAACAAGAGAATACAGCAGTATACCTACACCAGCAATACATGGTTGCAGAATACTAAGATAACGCAAGAATATACAAATCTCAATCCGTATGCACGCTTGAATGCCAGCTATATGTTTGACGATGAAAACTCCATCGGTGCGAGTTTCAGTTACGACCGCTATACAAGAAAAGAAGGTAGGGGACTACAGCAAGCCATGTCATACTGCAATGATCAACTCGTGGAGACATCTCGTGGAGACTACTTCTCTCCTGGTCATTCCTCGAAATATCTTGCCAATGCCTATTATGTAGGCAAGATAGGGGCACTCAAAATAGACTTCAATACCGATTACTATTGGTATGGTGACAAGGATAGGATGACTATAAAAGAGAGCGTCACCAGTGAAGACAACCAGATAAAAAACTCTCAAGCCGACTCTTACCGCAACAACCGCAACTCGCTGGTTGCTTCTAAACTTGTTCTTGGTTTTCCACTGTTCAAGGGCGAACTGTCGGTAGGTGGCGAATACTCTTCTCTGAATCGTCGAATGCTATATACCATCGTGCCAGAAGTTACGAGTAATGAGAACGAGAAAGTTAAAGAGTCGATGACTTCGGCTTTCGTAGATTACACCCGCTCCTTCGGGGCGCTTTCTGTGCAGGCAGGTTTGCGCTACGAGTATAACGACTTTGATTATTACACAAACGAGATTCGCATCGACCTTCAGAGCAAGACATACAGCAACTGGTTTCCGTCGCTTGCCCTCTCGCTGCCCGTAGGCAAGACCCAGATGCAACTGACATACGCAGCCGACATCTATCGTCCCAGCTACAACGAACTCAGAAGTGGCGTGCAGTACGACAACCAGTACACATACGAATCGGGAAATCCGTTCCTCACACCATCAATAACGCGCAATCTTACTTACGCTTTCTCATGGAAGTGGGTTAATCTGCAACTGATTTATTCGCATATCTCCGATGAGATTTGCACGATGACGCAGACCTACCAGAACAATCCGATAAAGTCGCTTGCCCGTCCGGAAAATATCAACAGCTATAACTCCTTTCAGGCAGGACTGACGCTGAATCCAACCTACGGCATTTGGCATCCCACATTAGAGGCGATGCTCTACAAACAATGGCTCAAGATGGACACGCACGTGGGCAATAAGCTCAATAATCCGGTGGCTGTCTTCTCTATTACCAACACGTTCGACTTCAAGTGGTTGACGGCTTCGCTCGTAATGACCGCACAGACCGAAGGAAACATGGGAAACAAAAATATACGTAAGGGATATTTCAATACCGATCTCTCTCTTTACAAGGCATTATTTAAAAATCGCTTGACGTTAACCCTTGACGTATCCGACCTATTCGCCACCGGCAATCAGTACCGCACGTTCTATTCTGGCACTGCACGAACATTGTTTTACGATGCTTACTCTGTCAGTAGCATCACGCTGGGCATCCGCTATCGCTTTAATGCCACAAATAGCAAGTATAAGGGAACTGGCGCAGGACAAAGTCAGAAGAGACGAATGTAATCGGCAGATTTTGGCGTGATTTTTACGAAAAAGTTATTCAAAAACTTTGCCGTTTTCAACAAATGATGTACATTTGCAGCCGATTTTATGATATATATTCAATCTTGATTTAACATACAAACAATAAACTGATTATGATAAAGCTACACAAGCTGTTTTTTCTCTTTGCAGCCGTTGCTGCATTTACAGCATGTTCAAGCTCAGAAGAGGCCAATGGTACTGACGACTCTTTGTTGGCTAATGCGCCTCAAACCGAGGTGTATATGGGTGTTGATGTCCTGAATAACTATCAGAAGGTGAATGCAGTAACACGTGCTGCCAATCCTCTGTCTCCAACCGCCAATGTCAATTATTTCAATGTAAAGGTCGACCCACGCCTTGGTTTTAATGTCGCTCCAAACAAGTACGTTGGAGTTATGAACAACGGCAAGGTGTACACCGACTGCCCATACATTACTATAAATAAGGACAAGAACTTCGACTATCTTCTCAGTACAAATGGTTCGGGCTTGCGCACCCTTATTGCAGCAGGCGACACCACCACTGCCACCATTGTAAAGAAACTCACAAGCTGGTGTGGCCGCACCAATCCGGTGTCGCCTACCGTGGTGGAAAAGAATATCCGTGTGATATGGTATCTCGCCAAGAGCATGGAGAACGGTTGGCATGTTGACGGCTTGCTCACCGACAAAGACGACATCAAGGCAGCGTGTGATGCCTGCAAGGACGAGGGCTTCCAAGAGATAACCTTCGGCGAGAACGACGGTAAGATGCAGCTCACCTATCAGCAGCTTTCCGATTATTATCCAACTATCTACAACATCAAACCTATCGACCCGACCCTCTTGGTTGACATCCATCAGCAGAAGCACTCTTCATGGGGCGAGATCAAGACATCCCTGCATATCAAGGAGGCTAAGGACGTGAAGGTGTTCCTCCCCGTAGGCATCGACTATACAGTAGAGGGTGTCGAGTCGGCAGCTCTTGTGCGCTACTTCGAGAAATATTTCGAGGTGCAGGATTACGATGCAACTATCGGTGCCAATGTCAAGCTCACCGTTGAGCGTCAGGCAGCAGGCATCACAATCAATGTCACCGGCGTGACAAAGGAACTGCTCAAGGCCCTCGAACGTCGCTACAACGACGGACTCACCATAGAGATACACTCCTACTACAAGCTTTCCGACAAGAATGGCGAGAGCGACTACATCGCCCCCGTATGGAGTGCCCTCAAAAACTCTACCGTCACCTACGACGGCGACGTGAAGTATCGCATCACATCGGCTTTCAACAACGAGAGCGTTGAGAATTAATAATGCGGTTTTGAACCCCATTGTACATATTTAGTGTGAAGGGTGTGTCAGAAATCAATTGATTTGGGCTTGCAGCTCATCTTGTTTGACTTCTGACATACCCTTTTTTCGTCACCGATTGCGTCCGCCGTCCAATCAGATTGTGTCCGCCGTCTGATCAGATTGCGTCCGCCGTCCGATCAGATTGCGTCCGCCGTCCAATCAGATTGCGTTCGCTGTCCGATCAGGTTGCATCCGCCGTCCGATGCATACTTCCACGACTCTGGATGTTTAAAAAATAACAAAATCTCATTGCATTTTGTAGTTTTACTTTTAATTCCTCTTTGTTTTATTCGCCAAACTCGGAATTTCTTTATAATTTTGCAAGAAATTATAACTATACATATTTATAATAATGGCAGAATTATCAAATCGACTCAATCGTCTCGCTCCGTCACAGACACTTGCAATGTCACAGAAGAGCGGCGAGATGAAGGCACAGGGCATAGACGTAATCAACATGAGTGTTGGTGAGCCCGACTTCAACACACCCGACCACATTAAAGAGGCTGCAAAGAAGGCTGTCGACGAAAACTTCTCACGCTATTCGCCAGTTCCGGGATACATGGATCTGCGTAAGGCTATCGTAGCAAAACTGAAAAACGAAAACAATCTCGACTATACAACAAGCGAGATACTCGTATCGAACGGAGCCAAGCAGAGCGTCTGCAACACAGTGATGGCACTCGTCAACGACGGAGAAGAAGTGATAATTCCGGCTCCTTACTGGGTGAGCTATCCGCAGATGGTGAAGCTGGCAGGTGGTACGCCGGTCATTGTGAACGCAGGTTTCGAGCAGAACTTCAAGATGACTCCCGAGCAACTTGAGGCAGCTATCACACCGAAGACACGTATGCTCATACTCTGCTCGCCAAGCAACCCAACCGGCAGCGTATATACAAAGGACGAGCTTGAAGCACTGGCAGAGGTCATCAAGCGTCACGACGACTTGTTCGTACTCGCCGACGAGATATACGAACATATCAACTACGTAGGCAAGCACGAGAGTATCGCTCAGTTCCCCGGCATGAAGGAGCGCACAATCATCGTCAACGGCGTGTCGAAAGCATACGCCATGACAGGCTGGCGTATCGGCTTCATCGCAGCACCCGAGTGGATTGTCAAAGGCTGCAACAAACTGCAGGGACAATATACAAGCGGTCCGTGCTCAGTAAGCCAGAAAGCAGCAGAAGCAGCATACACCACATCGCAGGAGTGCGTTGAGACAATGCGTAAAGCCTTTGAACGCCGCCGCGACCTCATCGTGGAACTGGCAAAGGAGATACCAGGACTTGAGGTGAACTGCCCTCAGGGTGCATTCTATCTCTTCCCCAAGTGCTCAGGCTTCTACGGCAAGAGCTACGAAGGCAAGACCATCAACAATTCGACCGACCTTGCCATGTTCCTGCTCGAAGAAGGACACGTGGCAACAGTAGGCGGTGACGCCTTCGGCGACCCCGAATGTTTCCGCATGAGTTACGCCACCAGCGACGATAATATCCGCGAAGCAATGCGCCGTATTAAAGAGACACTGGCAAAACTCAAATAAAAAAATGTTAAAGCTATGACAATAGGGTGATTATTTGCCATTATTTGCTAACTTTGCCATGCTGATATAGCATCGAGAGTGGATATAGGCAAGAAACCACTAATACTACTTGAAATAGTGCTAACATAAAAATGAATTTTTTTATTAACCATTTAATAACTTATTAAACTTTACAAAAAATTATGGCAACTACACAAGCTAAAGCGAATCCGAAGAAGTCTTCTGGATTCCAGGGTGTTAAAAATGCGTTCTTTATCATCCTTGTATGTTTTGTACTCGCAGTGCTTTTCTTCAAGTACATCCTTGGTGCACCTGAGCACTTCGTAAACGGTGATCCGACACAGCCGGTTAAGGACGGTAACCTCATGGGTACAGTCTACAAAGGTGGTGTTGTCGTTCCTGTGATCATCACTCTTCTCTTCTCTGTAATCGCTCTCTCTATCGAGCGTTTCTTCGCTCTCCGCACAGCTTTCGGTAAGAGCTCACTCGGTAAGTTCGTTGTTTCTGTAAAGAAGGCTATCACAGCAGGTGATATGGCTAAGGCACAGGAGCTTTGCGACAAGCAGCAGGGTAGCGTAGCTAACGTTGTTGGCGCTTCTATCGCAGCTTACAAGGAGATGGAGGCAACTACAAACCTCAAGCGTGCTGCTAAGGTTTCTAAGATCCAGCAGGCTCACGAGGAGGCTACACAGCTCGAGATGCCTACACTTCAGATGAACATGCCTATCATCGCAACTATCGTTACACTCGGTACTCTTACCGCTCTTTTCGGTACTGTGGTTGGTATGATCCGTTCATTTGCTGCTCTTGCTTCAGGTGGTGGTGGTGACTCACTCCAGCTTTCTGAAGGTATCTCTGAGGCCCTCGTTAATACCGCATCTGGTATTTTGACATCATGGGTAGCCGTAGTCTCATATAACTACTATTCAAACAAGATTGATAAGCTGACATACGCTCTTGACGAAGTAGGTTACACTATTGCTAAGACATACGAAGCAAACCACGCAGACGAGGCTTAATTTTACTAACCCTTTAAAACATTTATCATTATGGGTAAAGTAAAAGTTAAGAAAGCGGATGTTTGGATAGATATGACTCCTATGTCCGACGTGATGGTCCTCTTGCTCACCTTCTTCATGTTGACATCAACATTCGTGAAGAACGAAGCAGTGAAGGTCATTACTCCGGGCTCGGTATCTGAAGTAAAGGTGCCGGAGACAAATGTCTTGACAATCCTCTGCGATAAGGACGGCCGTATCTTCGTTGGAATGGATAATCCAAAGAGAATGGGCGAACTCGTTCAGGGCATGGCAGACCAGTATGGCGTGCAGCTCACTAAGGGACAGATGGAAACTGCCCGCGGTGCTGCCTCTATCGGCGTCGAGATGCAAGACCTTGCATCTGCACTGAACTTGGAGGAAAAATTGAATGAATACCAGGCTACAAAGGGTATCCCTACTGATAGCGTGGACGGTAAGATGAGCCAGTTCCAGGATTGGGTGAAGATGGCTCGCGATAACAACGGCTCGGAAATGAAGCTCGCCATCAAGGCGGACGCAGGCACTCCGTACAAGACCATCAAGAAGATGATGTCGGAGCTCCAGGACATGAGCGAGAACCGCTACTATCTCATTACCGCGCTTAAATCTAATTCGGAGGACTAAGACATGGCAAAGAAAAAAGCAAGCAGACAGAAAAAGATGCAGACCCGCGTGGACTTCACGCCGATGGTGGACATGATGATGCTTCTTATCACGTTCTTCATGCTCTGTACATCTTTGGCTAAGCCTCAGACTATGAACTTAACCATGCCTTCGAACGACGAGAATATCTCTGAAAAGGATCGTAACGCTGCTAAGGCATCACAGACTGTCACTATCTACGTGTGTGGTAACGATAAGATCTACCACGTTGACGGTCTGCCTAAGTATGATGACCCGACCTGTCTGAAGGAAACAACATGGGGTCAGAAGGGTATCCGCTCGGTGCTCTTCAACCACATCACCGAAGACGGCTCGCAGCCTGTTAAGGACATTATGATGGCTAAGGACGCTCTTGACAAGAAGAAGCTCGCTAACCCAGCTGCTTATCCAGAGGAAGTGTATGACGCTGCGCTGACTAAGATTAAGAAGGGTGAGCTCGAGACTGGCAAGGTGCCGACAATGACCATCATTATCAAGTGTACTGACGAGGCTTCATACAAGAACATGGTTGATGCTTTGGACGAAATGACAATCTGCAGTATTGGTACTTATGTCATTGACAAGATCAACGAGCAGGATGCTAAGTTTCTGCGCTCAAGAGGTGTCAAGTAAATGACTAATAATTAAAGAAAGGACGAAGAAATGTCAAAAATAGATTTGATATCCAATGAATGGACTGACCTCGTGTTTGAGGGCAGAAACCAGGCATATGGAGCCTATAAGTTGCGCAAAGGCACTGCCAAGCGTAACGTTTGGGCTTTGTTAATCGTAGGCCTTGCTGCAGCACTTCTCTATCTCGGACTTCAGCTTCAGAAAATGGCTGAGGCTAATAAGAAAGTTGAGAACACTCAAGCAGTGGAGCTCGCAAAACTTCAGACTGAAAAGAAGAAAGAGGCTAAGGTTGAGAAGAAGGAAGTAATCAAACAAGAGCCTGAAAAGGTCGTAGAGCAGGTTAAGTCTTCTGTTAAGTTCACCGCTCCTGTCATCAAGAAGGACGAAGAGGTTAAGGAAGAGGACGAGATTAAGCTCGACGAGGTACAGAAGAGCGACAAGGCTGTCGGTGCCTTCACAGTAGAGGGTAACGACGAGGTCGGTGGCGCTGTACTCAAGGCCAAGGAAGAAATCGCAGCTCCGGAGCCTCCGAAGCATGTTGAGGAAACCAAGGTCTTCACAGTCGTAGAGCAGATGCCTATGTTCCCTGGTGGCGACGCTGCACTTATGAGCTACCTCGCTAACAACATCCACTATCCGACAGTAGCTGCCGAGAACGGCGTACAGGGTCGTGTTGTTGTAGGCTTCGTTGTTGAACGCGATGGTTCTATCACCGACGTAAGCGTATTGCGTGGTGTTGACCCGTCACTCGACCGTGAGGCTATGCGCGTGGTTAAGAGCATGCCACGCTGGACTCCTGGTAAGCAGAATGGTTCAGCTGTGCGTGTTAAGTATCAGGTGCCGGTAGCATTCCGCCTCCAGTAATCTTGACGCATACGAACATCTTACATGCTTAGACAGTAAGATTAGCAATAACAACCATCCACGTAGCTTCGGCTTTATGCCGGAACTCATGGATGGTTGTAGCTTAAATAAACATTTGTTTGTCGAACATTAGCACCTTGAATAAGCATTTCGATGCAATCGACAATATACTTGAATCATATTTCGACGCAATCGGCACCAATATACCCCTAACCACCTTTGCGGCACACGTAGCCAGACACACCCCACGACCCACATGTGGTCCACTTAAAGCGAATGTTATTCTATACATTATATATATTATTGTGTTAAACTGTTTGTTTAGATACAACTATGAAAACGAATTTTAAGAACATCTCCATACTCGCACTGCTTGCAATGACGCTCGTAATGATGTCTTGCGGTGGCGAAAAGAAACGTAAGGACGGTAGAACCGATACCACTACGCAAGGTGAGATAAGCTTCGCGTGTGACGAGAGTTTCAGTCCGATAATCGACGAACTCGTAGAAGTCTATCACATGCAATGCCCGAACACCAAGCTCAAGCCTATCTACACCAACGAGATTGACGGCATCAACATGCTCCTCCAGCAGAAGACATGGCTCACAATCACCGCACGCAATTTCACTCCGAAGGAGTACACATACGTGAAGGACGGCTTGAATATGCTGCCCGAAGCAGTGCGTCTCGCCTACGACGGCATGGCACTCATCTGTAACAATCAGAACCTCGACTCATGTATCACCGTCAACGATATCAAGGCGATACTCTTAGGCAAGAAAACCAAGTGGAGCGAAGTGAACCCAGGCTCAAAACTCGGCGAGATTTGGGTGTGCTTCGATAATCGTAAGTCGAGTGCCGTGAACTACTGTTGCGACTCAATCCTCGGCGGAAAG
>ERZ1504283.371-NODE-371-length-12313-cov-4.025534_pt1 | contig 12313 bp, 8 predicted proteins | sample MGYA00571869_ERZ1504283 | MGnify/ENA primary metagenome ERZ1504283 (study PRJEB39906, sample SAMEA3182110) | gut metagenome | biome: human; feature: gut; material: Stool; isolation source: human stools | place: Canada | collected 2013-04-23 ...
GTCCCGCTGCACGGTTCTTCGGAATGATGACACCATGGGCACCTGCCAGATTGGCAGTACGGATGATAGCTCCCAGATTATGAGGATCTTCAATATTATCCAGCAGGAAAATAAAGGGCGGTTCACCCTTTTTCTTCGCTGCTTCCAGAATGTCATCCACCTCCGCGTACTCATAAGCCGCCGCATAAGCAATGACGCCCTGATGTTTTCCGGTCTCGGATAACTGATCCAGACGCTCCTTGGTCACATACTTTACTAACGTGTCATGTTTTTTTGCTTCTCTTTTAATGGTCATCATCGGACCGTCCTGACAGCCGTCCAAAATGAACAGCTTGTCAATGGGTTTGCCCGAACGATACGCCTCGATCACGGCATTTCTGCCCTCTATGGTAAATTCCTGATATCCCATGCTTGTCCTTTCTTAGTACGTATTACTTTCTCATTATGCATTACTTTCTCATTATGCATTACTTTTCTGTCACATGCGTTACATTACACTCAGATCTCCAGACCTGCCAGGCGGATACCGTCTTTGATCAGCTCAAGCATCCGGTCTGTCTGTCCTGTCAGGTACAGATACCCCATCAGTGCTTCAAATCCGGTAGCTCTGCGGTAGTCTGCCACAGAAGCATTTTTCGCCGTGGTGTAGGATTTGGCGTTGCGTCCTCTGCGGTACACCGCTTCCTCGTCCTCTGTCATCTCCGGAAGCAGTGCCTCGATCATGGCGGACTGCGCCGGTGCTTTTACATAGCGTGTTGTCTTTTTATGCAGGTCATTGGCGGAGCGGTTGGCACGTTCCACCACAATGCTTCGGATCACCAGTTCATAGATCCCGTCTCCGATGTAGGCTAATGTCAGCGGAGAATATGCCCGGACATCCTGCCCTTCACAGTCGAAAACCTGCTTGATCTTAGTAAGAAGGGTTATGCTCTCTTCCATTTTACACCCTCTCTGGTATCTTCCAGTACAATGCCCTTAGCTAACAGTTCATCTCGGATCTCGTCGGCTCTTGCGAAGTTCTTCGCCTTTCTGGCTGCCTGACGCTCCTCGATCAGTGCCTCGATGTCGCTGTCTAACATCTCTGCTTTTTTGTCCACGATCAGTCCACAGATATCGGACAGGGTCACGATCTCCTGCTTTAATGCTTCCAGGAATGCCTTGCTGCTCTCAGCCTTGGCATTGGAATTCACGAATTTTACCAGTTCAAAAATAGCTGCCAGTGCATCTGCGGTGTTAAAATCATCATCCATAGCTTCGTCGAACTTGGTCTCGAAACCCTGTGCCTCGGTGAGTAAGTTCTTCTCTTCTCCGGTCATTTCGGTATCTGCTGCCTTGTCCAGTAAGAACTTCAGATTGTCCACGCTGGTGACGATTCTCTCATAGCCGTTCTTCGCAGCTTCCATTAAGTCAGCGCTGAAATTCAGCGGACTTCTGTAATGCGCGGACAGCATGAAGAAACGCAGTACCTGCAGATCGTATTTTTCGGAGATCTCCCGGACAGTGAAGAAATTGCCCAGGGATTTGGACATCTTGCGGTTGTCGATGTTCAGGAAAGCATTGTGCATCCAGTATTTTGCAAAAGGCTTGTCATTGGCTGCCTCGGACTGTGCGATCTCATTTTCATGATGAGGGAAGATCAGATCCTCTCCGCCGGCATGAATATCAATCTCTTCGCCGAGATAACGCTTACTCATGACGGAGCACTCGATGTGCCAGCCGGGACGTCCCTGGCACCAGCAGGAATCCCAGTAAGGCTCGCCTTCTTTTTTCGGTTTCCACAGTACGAAATCTAAGGGATCTTCCTTCTGGTCCTCACCGGAGACTAACAGAGAACGGTTACCGCCCTGTAAGTCGTCCAGATTCTTATGAGAAAGCTTGCCGTAGTCCTTGAAGCTTCTGGTACGGAAATATACGGTACCGTCTGCAGCAACATAAGCATGTCCCTTATCGATCAGGGTCTGGATCATGTCCAGCATACCTCCGATCTCCTCGGTAGCCTTGGGGTTCTTGGTAGCGGGCTTGATGTTCATGCCCTCCATGTCCTTTTTGCACTCTGCAATGTAACGCTCAGAGATCACGCCGGGCTCAACGCCCTCTTCGTTAGCTTTTTTGATGATCTTATCGTCCACATCCGTGAAGTTGGATACATAGTTCACTTCATATCCCTTGTATTCCATGTAACGGCGCACGGTATCAAATACGATCATAGGACGGGCATTTCCGATATGGATCAGGTTGTATACGGTAGGTCCGCAGACATACATTTTTACCTTGCCGGGCTCTAAGGGCTTGAATTCTTCTTTTCTCTTGCTTAAGGTGTTGTAGATTTGAATGCTCATTGTTTATCCTTTCCTAATTGCGATTTTTGCAATGATCTATCTTTATTTTATCACACTGTCTTGTCATTTTCTGCAGATCGGGTCTGTTCCCCGGCCTCCGCACTCATTACCACCAGCCTGCGCAGCTGCTTTAATTCATCTTCCATTTCCAGTACCCGGTTGGTCAGTTCGGAATTCTCACGCTGCAATACCGTGATGTCTTCCCGTACCGGGTCGGGGAGATCCGTCTGGTTCATGGTCTCCTGGGGAAGGCTTGCGTTGTTGCGCTTTACCACGCGCCCCGGTACACCTACCACCGTGGATCCGGGCGGCACTTCGCTTAAGACCACGCTTCCGGCACCGATCTTCGAATTATCTCCGATGGTGAAGGATCCCAGGACTTTCGCTCCCGCACTGATCATGACGTTGTTGCCGATGGTGGGGTGACGTTTGCCGTGTTCCTTACCGGTACCTCCCAGGGTCACGCCCTGATACATTGTCACATTGTCGCCGATAATGGTGGTCTCACCGATGATGACACCGTTACCGTGATCGATGAAAAATCCTTTGCCGATCTGTGCACCGGGATGGATCTCGATGCCGGTCTTGCGCACGCCCCGCTGGGAGATATACCGCGCCCAGAAATAATGTCCGCTCAGATACAGCTTATGCGCCAGTCTGTAATGGAGCATGACCTTGAAACTGGGATACAAAAGAACCTCCATGGAGGAATGGATCGCCGGATCACGTTCCTTGATAATACGGACTTCTTCTTTTAAATTTTTGATGATGCCCATGTTCTCACCTCGAAAAAAATACCGCGAATAAACTTCATCTTAGAGACGAATTTATCCGCGGTTCCACTCTACTTAAGGGACAATGCCCTTCACTCTGGCGTAAAACGCCATGCACATAACGGGTGCTTACCGGATCCGGATACTTATGTCTGTTCCCCGGATCAGCTCACAGGCGCACTTCCTTTTCCTCAGACGAAAGCCGCTCCCAGCTTCTAACAGCTTCTCTCTGGCGTCCCACCGAAAAGTACTTTTCCTGCTCCATGCCTTTACTACATATATGATAATTCCTACTAAATAAGATATGCAAAAATACGGGTTTTGTCAACCCTGGAGTTTCCTACATTACAGCTTTTTCCAAGGTTTCCCTCACGTATTCATTCAGTGACATATTTTATTCTTCCAGCAGCACCCACTTTCCCTCCGGTGCCGCATCCAGGATCCAGTACTGGCACCGTCGGATGTCCGCCTGCAGACTTCCGGTCTCCTGTAATTTTTCCCCATCGTAGGTGAAGAATACGGTTCTCGCTTTTGCATCATCTCCGGTCTCATACAGTGCGATCACGATCTGCTCCCCATCCGGACTGTAAGCGAGAATGCTGTTGTCCAACAGTCTTGCATGGCGGTCTACATTGTTGCCTTCCACCCCGAAGGTGTAATTCACCGGGCTGTTACCTTCCACGTTCTTCCAGGCGTCTGTCTGTAGTGTGATCCGCTCTGCTGCCGCATCTCCATCCAGATCGATCAACGCATAGGTCTCAGAAAAAGTTCTCTGGGACACATCGCATACCATACCGGGATGAGATAAAATATCCTCCCGCCATTTCACAGCATACTGGTCCCTTGACACCTGATCCAGTCTGTCGGCTCCGGCGTCCAGACCACCGATAGAATACTGCTGATAGAGTTCTCCGTTGCCGTTATAGACCGTCACGAAACCATTCTGTACTTTCATGGAAAACGGAAGCACAGGTTCTGCCGTTTCTTCCCCGGTCAATTCCCATCCGGTATCACCTGCCAGGCTGCAGTTCTTCACCGTATACAGTGTAGGTTTCCCATCCTCCTGTAAATGCTCCGCCGCTTCTGTCATATAGAATACCCTGCTGCCCATCCAGCCGATACTGCTGTCCTCCTGCACCTTTTCATTGTAGGCGTTGGAAGTATTATAGTAAGTCCGGTCACAGATTGCAGCCGATGCCATATTTCCCGGGATGCCATCCTCAGACACACACCGGAAGGTATGATCATACATCACATAGATTCCGCAGCTGGACACCTGAATATGAATACCGGAACCGGAATAGCTTCCGATCTTCGTCTCCAGATACTCCGTATACTGTCCCGCCGGCATATTTTCCGGAGAATACGTTTCGTATTCCGCATAGACTCTCCGGGCGGACTGCTCTCCCGGGAGCGGACCGATCTTCTGTCCGGATGCCGCACTCACATCTCCGGTAGACAACAGCCAGATCTTCTGTTCCTCCTCCGCCAGCACCATGGGAATCTCGATCACAGAACCATCCTTCTCAAAAGTATACTCCACATTGACCACCGATCCTTCTCCCATACGGTCATCGCCATAGAGCTGGTACTGTCTTGCCGCCTCGTAGAGGACTTCCGTCACCTCACCGGTTCCCTTTCCCAGCGAAAGGAGCTGCTTTGCTGCCGTCACAGGGTCCTTATAATCCTCGTAGAATCTGTGATCCTCCGACCCGAGTCGCTCCTCCAGACGGCTGAGTTGAAACATTTCCCAGCTTGCAGGACTTCCGGCATACCTTCTGTGATTCACATACCATCCCTTCTCCTGTGCAAAGGAATGAGTACTCTCAATCCGCTCGGGGGAATAAAATTCCGCGAAATCGGAGCGTGTCTCAAACGTTACATACGACAGCTTTTCAGCATAAATATCCCATTCTTCCTGCGTCCAGACAGCCTCATCGGAATACTCCGTATCACTGATATCCACCGGCTCATTCTGGGCAGACGGCGCAGCTTCCGTAGGCAATTTTTCCTCACTGCGGTTTCCTCCCGGATTACTGCACAGGCAGATGATGAGTGCTGCGATCACCGCCACCGCACCGATGAGGATCCAGAACGGAGGCTTGCGATAATCCAGCACATGACGGATCCTGTTCTTCACATGATCCTCTCCAAAGGATAACAGCGCACAGATCGTACCACCACGGTATTTTCTCCACCTGCCGTCACTGGCTTCCTCCAGCAGTGTATAAGAATAGATCTTCTTGCTTTCCTCTCCCAAAAGCTTTACCACTTTTTCGTCGCAGGACATCTCACAGTCCATATTCATCAGGTAAAATGCCAGCCACACCAAGGGATTGAACCAATGCACACAACAGATAAAAAGCACTGCCGGTTTGATCAGATAGTCTCTTCTCTGCAAATGCACCCTCTCATGGCACAACACTACCTCTCTGCTCTCCCCGGCAAGCTCCGACGACAGATAAATGGTCGGATGCAGGATCCCCATGACAAAAGAAAGGTGTCCACTCTTAATCTCACAAATTCCTTCTTCTACTTTATGAACGCCATTTTCCGGCTGACGCAGACGGTAATACATCCGCAGATAGGAAAACAGATGATAACCGGCAAACCCAACAAACCCGATCAGCCACAAGTACGGTAACACGATTCCCGCCAGTGTTTTCAGCATCTGTGTGCTGTGTGTTGCAAACATTTCCTTGGTTGGATCGCTCGTTGCAGACATTCCTGTCTGTCCGGTTACCATAGAGGACTCCTGCGAAAGTGCCTCCGGCTGACTGCCATCGTCACTATCGGCCTGCTCCGTCATGCCTGAAATCTGTATTGCTTCCGCAGTCGGATTTTCCAAGGTTGCTTTTTCTCCGGATGCTGTCAGTGCGGTGCTCACCGTCTGTTCCGTTACCAGCCGCTGTGGGATCAGGCTGATCTGTGTCTGCGGAAATGCCGGGCAGCACAGGCGCAGAAACACGATCCCCCACAACAGATAAGAACACCATCTGGGAGCCCTGCGAAGCACCAGTCTCGCCACCAGCACCAGCAAAATGCAATAGCTTCCCACCAGGCTCAAGTTACAAACGATCCCTAATACCTTCTCTAAAATCTCCCTCATCCAATCTCCTCCGTCAGCTCTTATAATCCTCTATCATAGCTTCGATCTCAGCGATCTGCGCTGCGCTGAGCTTCTTGCTCTGGATAAATGCTGCGATCATCTTCGGCAGCGAACCGCCATAAGCCTTCTCCACGAAAGCCTCCCCCTGGGCTCTGTGGTATTCCTCCTTATTCAATACGGAAGATACTATGGCATTCTCATTTTTGAAAATACCGTTCTCACAAAGCTTTTTAATAAACGTATAGGTAGTGGATTTCTTCCAGCCGAACTTCTCCGCGCACTGTTTTACCAGTTCTCCGGAACCGATGGGTTCCTCCTCCCAGATCAGCTCAGCAAATTTGTATTCTGTCTCCGTCATCTGATACATTCCCATTCCTCCTTGTATCCTTCTTAATCCAGCACTTGCCAATTATGCAATCCTATTGGCTTTTTTGCACTCATAACATTATAAAAGGTCGATGGTATACAGACCTTGTTCTAATTAAAGTCTATATCCTATCGACCCATTTGTCAAGTTCTTATTTTCCGAAATTATCAGCTCTTCGGGCATCCGCTGCAGCTTCCGCAGCCGCCCTGCATCGCCTGTGCCGTAAGATCAAACGGCGTAGTCACCAGACAGATTGCCTGAGAGGAGATTCCCTCTCCGCTGCCGGTGAATCCCAGTCCTTCCTCCGTGGTAGCCTTCACATTGACCTGTCCCACATCGATCAGCAGGGCTTTCGCGATATTTTCCCGCATGGTATCGATATGCGGGCGCATCTTCGGTGCCTGTGCAATGATCGTCGCATCGATATTTTCGATAAACACATGATTTTCTTCCAGCAGCTCGCCCACTTTTTCCAGCAATTTGTTGGAAGAAATACCCTTGTACGCGGGATCTGTATCCGGGAAATGTTTCCCGATGTCCCCCAGCGCCGCTGCTCCCAACAGCGCATCCATGATCGCATGGAGCAGGACATCCGCATCCGAATGTCCCAAAAGTCCCTTTTCATAAGGTATTTTCACGCCGCCGATGATGAGGTCTCTTCCCTCCACCAGACGGTGTACGTCATATCCCATTCCGATTCTCATACTTACAACCTTTCCGCAGACGCTATTTTTAAAAAAATACCGGCATCCCTGTGTCTCACCGGCTTCTCCAACCAGCCAGTCCCCAAACCGTTCTGTCCCGTTGCGGCCAGTGCCGGGCGCCAATATCGTCTGCAATATGCCAAATCTCTGTCATTATTGTCTCGCCACAGCACAATCCATCAGATCCTCCGTGCTGTCGAATACATAGACGGTATAACTGCCGTCCTCATATACCTTTTCGCCCTGATTTAATGCCGGAGCCTCTGCATATTCCGCACACTCCTCCGCCGTCAGGAGCAGGAATGTCTCCCCGGCATGATACCCTTCCTCATAATATTTCATAGGCGAAGACCACTTGAAATACTCCAGGTGCTCGGGATCTCCGATGTTGCCGATCTCCACTTCACCATTCGTAAGCTCCGTGATGATATTGGCATTATTATAAGTAGCGAAGCCGAAATCATATCCGTTCCCCGCAAGGAATTCCGCCACTGGACGCTTCGTCTCGTTCTTGTCCACCGTCAGGAAAGACATCACCGTTTTCCCCGTTCCGAGGATCAGACAGATAGTAAGCAGTGCCGCCACCGCAAATCTGTCAAAGGGCATTTTTTCCTCTTCCAGATAAAAACACAATACCGGCAGGGCGAAAATGAAGATCGTGATATAATACCGCGGCACCATGGTACTGGTGGTAAAAATAAACACAAACAGATTCAGTACAAAACTGACTTTCAAAAACAGTGTGATCAGACTGCGAAATCCCGTGACACGCTGCATTTTCCCGCTTTTGACCGTAACGTATCCGTAGATGCCAAGCAGCACGAAGGCTGCCATCGTCACAACACCCCGCAGGGATAAAAATCCCTTATCCGGAATATAGCCAAAAAGCATCAGCAGACACCCCACCGCATTTTGGATCCGGTCAAATAACACACCGTGATACAATGCGATGAAGTTCGTGGCGCCATAGGTCTGGAATACGTATTTGTGACTGATGAACACTACATTGATGCCATATCCCACGACTGCGAAAAATGCCCCTGCCAGACTATAGAGAAAATACCGCATCCTGTCCGTAGAAAATAGAGTTTGGAAATGCTCCTTTGTCATCTCTCCTCGGAAACTCTGAAATTCCTCACCGCCCAGCAGATAGAAAAAGGAAGTCAGTACCAGAGGACACTGCAATGCCAGCAGGTAACGCACGCCGGACATTCCACAGACGATAGCAAGCAGCACATAGAATATCCACAGGCTGACCTTGCGTTTTGCATGATATTCTCCGCTACACAACCGCAGATACATACCGAAGAACCACAGCACCAGGATCACGTGGGACATGTAGGTATTACCCATCTGCATATGCGTCATCATAGTCTCGGAAAAAGGCAACAGCAGCAGACAGGAGCTTAACACTGTAAGTCCGCGGGATACTTTTAACGGCTTCATAAAATAATAATAGGAAGCCAGCATCAATCCATAAAATACCAGGTTCGTGATCGTGCGGATCACATGCCAGTTGCTGCAGATGCGAAACAGCGGTCCCATGATCAGCTGTGTATACAACACGCGGAATTCCGTGGAATAATACCAGTTTGTCGTGGAAAAAATGTGGTGTTCTTCGGAAAGGATCCGGGAAAAGATCATCTCCGCCGCCATATCTGAATCCAGCCAGTGATCCTGACTGATGATATTCAAGCCAAGCAGGAGCAGAAGCGTCGCTCCCAGCAAAATATATGGTATCTGTTTTTTCAGTGTTTTCATACCGCAGACCTTTCTGTTATTGCCTATGCATTCTTCCCTAACTATACACGATTTGCCGCAAAAGCACAACTGCGGCTTTTGCGGCAAATCTACAAGTTTTCTCATTAAATTAAGATCGTTTTCTCTTGGGGAAGCTGTTACCGATGCCCGGCTCTTCCCGTTTCTTTCTCTTTTTCGCTTCTCTCTCCGCTCTGTCCCCAGAGTATTTGCGGTCAGCCGTCTTTTTGTCACAGCCGCCCCATTTTCTTCCATCCTCACGGTTTTCATCTCTCCGGCGTCTTCTGTCCTCACCGAAACCGGTGCTGCCATCGTCTCTGCGATCTCTGTCACTGCGGCCGAATCTTCTGCGTTCCCCGTCTTCACGGCCAAGCTTCCGTCTTCCGTCTCCTCTGCCGAAGCTGCGACCTTCACCATCGCGATTGCCACGCTTTGTATATTCATCTGCGGCGATCTCCTCGCCCTTGTCACCGACCTGTAATTTCAGCATGGCAGCTGCCAGCTCCAGTGCATCACAGCCTTCCTCTTCCATCTTACGCTGTAAAAAGCTCTTCATCAGCTCGATGTCTTCATGCTCATGCAATTCCCATGCCTTGTTCAGATATTTGTCTGCTTTCGCTTTCAGCACCTTCGCAGCTCCGGGAAGCTTTTTCTCCGTGATGGTGGTGTGGCAGACTCTCTCGATCTCGCGGATCTTGTAGATCTCCCTGCTATTGGCAAAAGTGAAGGATCTGCCCTTTCTGCCGGCACGACCGGTTCTGCCGATACGGTGCACATAGTACTCGATATCCTGCGGAATATCGTAATTGATGACAGCTTCCACATCATCCACATCAATACCTCTGGCTGCCACATCCGTAGCGATCAGGATACTGGTTCCACCGTTACGAAAACGCTTCATGACCGCGTCACGCTGCGCCTGGGACAGATCTCCATGCAGTCCTTCCGCCTGGAATCCCTGCTCCTTTAATAAATCCGACAGCTCGTCCACCTTTTTCTTCGTATTACAAAAGATCAGGGTCAGCTTCGGCTGATAATACTCTAACAGTCTTACGCAGGCGGCATCCTTGTCCTGATTTTTCACACGGTAGAATTTCTGGGATACCAGGGGAATGGTCAGCTCCTGCGCTGCCACCTTTACTAATTTCGCATCGTTCTGGAAACGGTCTGTGATCTCCAGGATCGGCTTCGGCATGGTCGCGGAGAACAGAGCGGTCTGGTGCTCTCCGGGGATCTGACCAAGGATCAGCTCCATATCCTCACGGAAGCCCATGTTGAGCATCTCATCCGCTTCATCCAGTACCACCATGTTCACCAGATCCAGCTTAATGGTGCGTCTGCGCATATGGTCCATGACACGTCCTGGGGTTCCCACGATGATCTGCACGCCCCGCAGTCCCGCGATCTGACGGCTGATATCCTGTCCGCCGTAGACCGGCAGCACCTTAATGCCGTGCATGTATTTTGCGATCTTCCGCAGTTCTTCCGCTGCCTGGATCGCCAGTTCTCTGGTGGGGCACAAGATAATGGTCTGTAACTTTTTCACATCCGGATTGATGTGCTGGATCGCCGGAATGCCGAATGCAGCAGTCTTGCCCGTTCCGGTCTGTGCCTGTCCGATAATGTCCTCACCCTGTAATAAATAGGGAATCGCCTGCTCCTGGATCGGAGACAGCTTCTCAAAACCCATCTCACGAATCGCACGGACGATACGGTTATCCAACAACGGCTCGATCGATGCGATACCGTCCTGCTCCTTTACCTCTTCTACTTTTTCCACTTCTTCATTTTCCAAAAAATAACTCACAAAATACTCCTTTTTAGCACAAAAAAAGAAATCATTGCGATGCGCTTCTGATTTCTTCCATCAAATCTCAACAACATTTCGTAGTATAGCACGGAAGCATTGAAAAAACAAGTAAATTCATGTACTATATAGAAAATAAACCACTTTAGAGGTCATTATGATACAGACATTACACATCGTACCGGAATATAACGAAGAACTGATCTATCCCGCCATCTGCAAAAGTATGGAGGCTTTGAACATCGCCGCAGACTTGCGCCCGGAGATGAAGATCGTCATCAAGCCGAATCTCGTCATGGCGAAATCCCCGGATTTTCCCGCCACGACCCACCCTCTGGTCATAAAAGCTGTGATCAGGTGGCTGCGAGAGCAGGGCATGCAGCACATCACCATTGCGGAAAGTTCCGGCGGTCTCTACAATGCCGAAGCCATGAAACACGTATATCACGTATGCGGCATGGATACTCTGGGCGAAGGTGCTGAACTCAACATGGACTTTTCCGCACAGACCGTAAATTGTCCGGCAGGATTTAAAAATCACAGTTTCCACCTGATCACTCCTATCGTGGAAGCCGATTATATCATTAATATCTGTAAACTGAAGACCCATGCCATGACCGGCTATTCCGGCGGCATCAAGAATCTCTTCGGCACCATCCCCGGTCTGGAAAAGCCCCAGATGCACTACCGCTGGCCGGAGATCGAAGATTTCTCCAACATGCTCTTAGAACTGGCTCAGACCGTAGCTCCCAATCTCACCGTCATTGACGCCATTGATGCCATGGAGGGTAACGGTCCCACCGGCGGCACTTCGCATCCTTTGCATATGCTGCTGGCGGCAAAAGATTTCTATACCCAGGACTGCTTCGCCGCAAAACTTATGGGATTAGAACCTACAGAGATCGTCATGCTGCGTCAGGCACTGGAAAAAGGTCTGGCTCGCCCTAAGGAGTTGGCGCTTGTGGGAGATCCGGTTCCGGAAGGCTTATCTCCTTTTCAGAAGCCGGATACCATAAAATTAGATTTTACCAACGGTGTGCCGAAATTTTTACGCAAGCCTTTCATGTTCGTGGCTTCCCGACTGTTGAAATCCTATCCGCAGCTGACCCCGGAGAAATGCGTGGGATGCGGAAAATGTGCGGAAAGCTGTCCGGCACATGTCATCAGAATCGAAAATCGCAAGGCGAAATTCAAGAGAAAAGGCTGCATCTCCTGCTTCTGTTGTCAGGAAATGTGCCCCATGAAGGCTATCAGTGTAAAGAAAGCCCTGTAATTTCCTGCTTTTTGCTATTATTGTTCTAATTGCATACAAAATTTTTACAAAAATATCAAAAAACGTGTTGACAAAGTGGGACACGCATTGTATACTGAACAGGTCGGTTGCGAGAGCAACGAAATGGAATCTTAGCTCAGCTGGGAGAGCATCTGCCTTACAAGCAGAGGGTCATAGGTTCGA
>ERZ1504283.404-NODE-404-length-11824-cov-9.370805_pt1 | contig 11824 bp, 8 predicted proteins | sample MGYA00571869_ERZ1504283 | MGnify/ENA primary metagenome ERZ1504283 (study PRJEB39906, sample SAMEA3182110) | gut metagenome | biome: human; feature: gut; material: Stool; isolation source: human stools | place: Canada | collected 2013-04-23 ...
TGGATATAGCCGTGATGAATAGGGTCGAAGACAATCAGTTCCATCTTCTCCATGTCTGGATTTCCGTCTTCTGCCAGATACTTTTCATCCACAAGAATATTGACGATTTCGGCAACGAGATAATAGCCGGTTTCGCTTTCGTCATACTTCTCCTTGATGCGGCACTCCAGGGTCATCGGGAAATCGGTGAACACAGGAGCGTTGACCATAGTCGCCTTCTCGATGTTCCATCCCGTCTTCTCCATCTTCTTCGGGGCGTTCTTGGCAGAAACAATGCCCACGAAATCAGAAGCCACCATGGTTTTCTTGGTAGCGAAGGCAACGGTAAACTCACCGCCAAGCTTCAGGTTGTCTGTGGTGACGTGATTTCCCATCGAGATCATAATCTCCTTCATGTCCCACTGTCCTGCCCAGGCAGCGTTCATTGCGTTGGCAACTCCTTCCTTATTATATGTGCCGATAATCAGCACAGGCTGTGGTGCAAACCACGGCTTTGGTGAAAAACTTTTCATATGCTTCGTTCTTTATATTGTTATTTTTATGTGCAAATACGTCATCAGCGCAATCTGTATCACTTTAAAATCCTAACTCCACATCCTTGCCGAATGGTGCGAGCGAAAGCCCGGCCATCTTGAAATGCTGTTTTCCCCAAGGAATGCCGATAATCGTTATACATAAGAGAAAGCCGAAGAATAGATGCATGATGCAAGCCCACAAACCTCCGAAAATCAGCCAGAGTAAATTCAACGGGATGCGAATGCAACCAGTTGGACTATTCGTTTCTCTTACTGTAGCACCAAAAGGCCATAGGCAGAGCAGACCAATCTTGAATGTCTGTATCGCAAAGGGAATGCCGATGATGGTACATGCAAGAGCCAGACTTCCGGTGAAATAACCGATGGCAGCTTCGAGACCTCCGAAGAGCCACCAAAGTAAGTTTCCTATTATGCGCATAAGATTATTCTTTTATATTCTTGTTAATTTCTTGCCATTCCTGATGTTCTTCCAGATGATTGGTCTTTACCAGTACGCTTTGGAAACCGAAGTTTCTGCCTGCTTCGGCATTCTCTTTACGGTCATCGAAATAGAGGGTGGTGGCAGGATTCAATCCTGTCTGCTGCGTCATCTCTTCATATATTTCGACGGATGGCTTCTCTTTCCGCATGGCGTATGAGAGGAACACTTCATCAAACAGTTCGTCTGTGGAATATCCCAGCTGATTCATCAGACTGATTGATTTCTGCCAAAGCGTGTCGTTGATGTTGCTGAGCAGATAGACCTTGTATCGCTTCCGTAGTTTGACCAATGCCTCCAGTCTTTCAACGGGCAGATTGCCACACAGCTCTTCCAGGACTTTCTCAATATCCTCGGTTGTGGTTCCTTTGCGACAAAGGCTCAGCATCTCTTTCAATGTTTCTGCTTCTGCTACCAGACCATTGATATATTGGTGCATCAGTCTCTTGATTTTGCGGACATGGATTAGCCGCTTGAACGCCGTAACGCCCAGGCTCTCCATGGCTTTCACAACAGAGGCATCATCAATATTCACGATGACACCTCCATAATCAAAGACAAGTGTTTCTATCTGTTTCATACTCATTTTCCTATTTTCTCTGATGACATACTTCTATTCTATATCCAGAGGTAATTGTGGGTCTTCGCCGTCAAACTTGTCGAAATCAGAGCGAAACAGACGGTCCTGTATCACTCTATATTTCTCAAACTCGCTTTCGGCATATTCCTTTGCATACTCGGCAGTAATGTGTCCTGCGTCTTGCAGAATTTCTCTGTCGGTTGCATCGAGGAATTTGTCGATGCGTTTAGCCCAATCCTCCATAGTCATAGGAATATGGCGCTCTGCCATATCCTTTGCCATATCAAGATAGGCATTCACCAATCGTCCAAGGGCTTGCAACTCATTTTCCTTCAGATAGTTCTTGGCTATACTTACGTCGGACTTTATGATTTTCCCATTAGGAGCCTTTGCCCATGTAGTGAGCCCCATGTGCTCTTTTTCTGCATCAGCACGATCCACTATCAGTTCTGCGGCAGTATGTCCATGAACAGCATAATGCATCTTGTTCTGTACCTTCTTGAAGAACTCGCGTGTGGTTGGAGCATCACGGTTGTAGTCTATGGCTGTGGCGTAGATGTCGGTCAGTTTCTGATAGAAATTGCGTTCCGATAGACGAATCTCTCGGATCTCCTCCAAGAGTTGTTCGAAATAGTCCACGCCGATGAATGAGCCATTTTCCATACGCTTCTTGTCAATCACATAGCCACGGATAGCATACTGTCGGAGAACATAAGTGCACCATTGGCGGAACTGAGTGGCTCGGCGGGAGTTGACGCGATAGCCTACTGAAATGATAGCATCAAGATTGTAGAACAAAGTGTTGCGTCGTACCTCTCTCGTTCCTTCCTGTTGAACTACCGAGATTTTCTCGGTAGTTGCATTCTTGTCCAATTCCTTATCATCGAATATGTTCTTCAGATGCAATCCTATGTTGTCAGCAGAGCAGTCAAAAAGCGTTGCCATTGCCTTTTGTGTTGCCCATATTGTTTCTTTCTTATATAGCACTTGAATGCCTTGCTCCTTACCCTCAGCCATGAAGATAAGAAATTCAGCGGTACTATTTCTTATTTCAAATTTCTTTGCCATTTTTCAGCGTATTTTCTCGTTGCTAATATTATAGCAACACTTATTATATAATTACCTGTCTATCTCCGTGAAACGATTAAAAGTTCTTCCGTCCCTCGTAACTTTCCCGAAGAACATATCTTCCGGTCTTACCCAATAGGGTTGGTCTCCATAGAGAGCCTGGTAAACCACCATGCGCTCCTGAGTTTCGGAGTCGAAGGCAGAATGGATGAACTTGTATTTGCCGCCCTTGAAGTGCTGGAAATATCTTTCTTCCTTTGCTGAAAACTCCATCAGCATTTTCTGGGCAAGGGGAGCGTACCAGGTCTTCACCTCCTGCTCAGTAGGCGTATGACCGCCAGGGAAATGGAAGGCTTGGTTGTAATGCTACAGGAAGAGAGGGGAGAAGTGAGCCAGGGTGTCCTGCTCACCAAAAAGTCCCCACACACGATCCTTATAATAGGGGTTGCAATGGTCGAACTGCACGGCTTCCAGTTCCGCAAACTCCTCTATCAGCGCCTCGTCAATCACCAGCCGCTGATTTCCGTCCCTTCTCGGAGCCTTGTATTCATGCTCGCCGATGCGCTCCTTCAGAAACTCCGTCATCATGAAATACGGATTGCCGAGCAGGGCAGGAATGCCCACCACCGGAGCCAGCATCTGGGCGAGGAAAGAGCCGCAGCTGTTGCCCAGAAGCAAGTCGGGCTGCTCCCGGTCGATGATGGAGCGAATCTCCTTCAATGCCTCCTTGGGGTGCAAAGGGAGGTCGGGAGTCAGCACCACCGCCGTCCCCTCAAACGCCTCTTTCAAGGCTCTCGCCATCGGACAGCTGCCCGTGGCGAAGAATCCGTGTAGGAATAATATCTTCTTCATGCTTATATTGTATTGTCTGTATCTTTATGTAGTAAATTGGATGGATGCTGGCTTAAACTCTTGTTTCATTCCTTTTTCCTTACTTCCCAATGACCACTATAGCCACTGCCAACATACACAATATGAGGCATTTTTGCAATACGACGCTTGATGGTTATAATGCTTTTCCCTGATAGTTGAGCCAGTTCACCTGTTGTTATTTTAGGATAAACAGCTACTTGATATTCTATCCATTTATCTAAGTCTTTTCCTTGAGTGCCACCTTGAGGGACATCTTGAGTATCATCTTGAGTATCACCTTGAGTATCACCTTGAGTATCACCTTGAGTATCACCTTCATTTTCCACAAAGTTTACCTCAATATTTGGATGAGATTCCTGCCATGCTAAAATCATATTGGGAAATGTGACAGTAAACTGGGCACGGTCGGAGAAGAAGCTTGGAAGCATCCTTTCCTCAAAGTAGGGAAGTGCTTTGATTGGATTGATGATTTTGCCCATGCCCGAACCTTTACGCTCCATATAACCCAACTGAGCAAAGATATCTGCGATAACCGGATTGCGTCTGACAGAAGGAATATCTTCTAAGTTCATCGTCTGGATAAGTCTTCCTTCCGGCATGGAGCCTGGAGAGTAAATCACCATACGGTCATCGTACATATCCACATGCACCTCGCTACCTTGAATCAGATAGTCGCGATGAGCCAGGGCATTCACTACAACTTCCATCACGCAACGTTCCATATATTGAGGAATCTCGATGCGCTGCATCGGTTCTTTATACCAAAGTGTACGATTGTTGCGACGAATGAAGGACATGGTGTCTTCGAGAAGAGTTACAAGTCCGCCTGTAATCTCTGCGCTGTCGAGTGCATCAATGCTTCCTCCAGCTTTTGTCTTGCCGTTCCATCTTGTGCAGAATACACGGCTTTGGCGCAGTGGACATTCGTCTGCCATCAACAGACCTGCATAGGTAAGTATTCCCTTATTGTCAACCAAGCCAAACGAGCGGTAAAGTTTTTTATCGAAGCTCAGACCATTCCAGGCATAGTAGCGGCTGCGAAGCTTAGAAAATGCATAATCTTCAAACATTTCATCGCTTGGGCGGGCGTCGAATGAAGAGTTGCGACCTCTTAATACAAGACGCTTATGTTCGGTACTATCAGCCACAACCGATTCGTTGCCAATGCGCACAAAGGTTTCAAGAACGCTGTCGCCTATATAATAATAGGGTGTATCTTCGCCTCCATGCACATGAAGAATGAGCAATTCCTTGTCTTCTACACGCTCTATCTTCAAGTCGATTTGCGGCATAGGATCAATGCGCTCCTTTATTTTCTGACTGATAAATTCGGCATCAGTCTTGGCATCGGTCAACCCTATGATAGTATCGTCATCGGCAATACCAAACAATAGGCAACCGCCACTGCCATTGGCAAAGGCGCTGACGCTCTTCAGCCAACTTTTCACTTTACGGCGTTCCACTTCCTGCTTCTTATCGTATTCAGTAGTCTCACCTATATATTTTGCCATGTCCATATTTACTTAATTTTTGATTATTCATTATGCGCCTGTAATCTAGGAGGATAAGCCATGCTCAATTCCCATATTAGCGCAATATATCTGCAAAAATACAAAAAATATTCAGAAAAGTGATTTTATGGATGGATTTTGTTTGCAGGGCGAACTTGATTTAACCTTATTTTATAAGATAGAGGGATATTGGGGGATAATTTGAAAAACCGAAATCCTTAATGACCTTGACCTTCATGACCGGAAACGACCGCTCTCCTCAGAAATCATGAGGTGAGCGGTCGCTTTCTTTTACCATAGACAATTTCTGCCCCTTACGCAATAATCACCCGGTGCATCTGCTTGATGAAATCCTTGAGATTAACAAACGTGTCGCCGAAAGTTTCGCGCCATTTCAGATCTTTCAGCGGATACTCCAGGAAGTTGCGGGTTTCTATGTCGCCGTTCATGCTGATGTAATCCAGGATGTTCTTCAGATAAAGCTCCTGCTCTGAGGTGAGGTTGTAACCCTCTATAAACTGCTGATAGATCTGAAGCGCCTTCTTGCGGTCTATGCCGTTGATTACACGGATAAACGCAGCCACATTGTTCTTGTACGGATGGCCCTCGGTAAGCTCGTTATACTCATCCTTGGTGCCCAGCTCCTCAAAGAAGATGCGCTCCAACTCCTCTATGTCGGCAGAGGTCAGCTGCTCGAAATGCTGAATCTTGCGCAGTGTATCGTTGTTGCTGTTCTCTGCCAGATAGTCGATTACACGCTGCTTGTAGCTGGTCTTGATTACCTCATCCTCGACACCTTCCACTTTGGTGTAGGTGTCTTCTATGTCGATGATAAACTTCTTGCCGCCACGCTGCTCCTTCAGCAGATGAACCAGTCCTCTCAGTTCCCTGCGCACATGCTCCAGCGCATCCAGCGATTCATTTTCCCAGAACACAGGCTTCTGAACCTTGCGGATGATGTCGATGCGCTCCATCACAGCCGGGATGGAGGCCTTCTTCTCCAGGATGGCGGCGATGTTTACCACCACCTTGCGGAATTGACCCACACGCCTGGTTGTGTCGATGAGCGAAAGCATGATGTGCAGCATCACGATGTCGAAACGCTTGGCTTCCTCGTCGTCCTTATCCACTTTGATAAGATGTCCAATCTTCTTAAGCCGCGATACATCCAATTCCGACAGGCAGGTCCATTTCTCCTGATTCCTGTAAGGCTCTATGATGTTCAGCCATGGGCGAGCTTCCTTGCGCTCCTTGCCGATGGCTGCCACCTGCTGATGGAGCAGGGTCTTCAGCTCATCATGCAGCTGCTTGTCAAATTCCTTCTCCTGATGCTCGGCGCTCTGCAGCTCCTTGGCAATATCCAGGCGCAGGCAGAAGAGCCGGTCGGTGAGCGATTTGCTGTCGGATGGATGAATGTCGTCGCCCTGCTTCGAGAAGAAATCGAAATTGCCGCACCAGTCGAAGATGTAGAATTCCTGCTTGTCTTCGCCCGGACCGAAAAGGTCCTTGCAGAGACGGGTTCCTCTGCCTATCATCTGCTCAAACTTAATCTTCGACTTGATAATCTTGAAGAATACAAGGTTCAGAATCTCAGGCACATCGATACCTGTGTCGAGCATGTCCACCGATACAGCTATCTGCGGCATCTTGGCTTCCATCTTGAAGTCGGCGATGATGGCAGAATGGTTCTTCACCTGGTTGTCTATCAGCTGGCAGTAGTCAGCACCACGCTCGGGATAGAGCTGGTTAAAGCGCTCCACGATGCGCTCGGCATGCTTGTGGTTGTAGGCAAAGATGATGGTCTTGCCCACGTCCTCACCACTATGCACCTTCAGTCCGTTTGTCATTAATTCTGACAATACATTATCGATGGTATCATCGTTAATCAGATAGTTGAAAATCTCGTTGCCCTGTATGTCTCTATGATATTCCTTTTCCTTCGGAATGCCCTTCATAGCCTTCTCATACTCCCATACCTTTTCCAGCTGCTCACGCTGCTCCGCACTCAAATCGTCGTATTTTATGCCCCGGTTGATCATCTTCGAGTTGCATTTCTTCAGGCGGTAGGGGCGCAGATATTCATCACGTATAGCCTCCTCATAGGTGTATTCAAAGTTAGGCTCGTTCTCCAGTTCCAGCAGCTGGAAGGTGTTCTTGTCTATCTCGGCTCTTGGGGTGGCGGTGAGACCGATGAGCAGCGAATCGAAATACTGGAAGATGGCGCCGTATTTGCCGAACACGCTGCGGTGGGCCTCGTCGATGATGATGAGGTCGAAATGGCCGATGGAGAATTCCAGGGGTTCGGTGTTGATATAGTTGATCATCGTCTGATAGGTTGAGAACACGATGCGGGCGTTCGTGTCTGGCTTATCATCTTCCGAGAGGCAGGACATCGGCTGGCTAGGCAGGAACTCTTCGAATTTTTCGTGCGCCTGCTTCACCAGTTCCTTGCGGTCGGCAAGAAACAGAACATTCTTGAGCCATTTGCTGTTGTTGTAGAGCAGCTTGCAGAGCGAGATGCTTACGCGCGTCTTGCCCGTACCGGTGGCCAGCACGAGCAGACCGCGGCGATGCTTCCTGTTGAGCCATTCCACCAGACTCTTGATGGCGGTTTTCTGATAGGGGCGGTTGGTGATTTCATCGTCTATCGCCAGGTTGGCAATAGGGGAGCGACTCCGTTTCTGAATCAGATATTCCAGGTCGTTGTAACTGTGGAAGGAAATGACGTTTCTAGGCGGATAGTCGAGTCCGTCTATCACCTTTGTTGTGTATCCGTTGGTGTAATAAATTACCGGGCGCACGCCATACTTCTTCTCCAGGCAATCTGCATACTCGATGGCCTGTTTGCGTCCCGCTTCCGGGCTGTGGATGGTGCTTTTGGCTTCTATCACCGCCAGCGGTTTGCAGTCCTTGCTAAAGAGCACATAGTCGGCGTAGCCGATGCCTGAAGAGTGGAATTTCCTGTCCATCCCTTCTATCTTGATTTCAATGCCGGCCTTGCCGCCCTGTATGTCGCCCTTTGCGTGGAGGATTTCCCAGCCGGCTTCGTTCAGCATATAGTCGATGAGGCATTGGCGGGTAATGACTTCGCTTTCAAGCGATTCTGCTGGCTGCTGGGTTGGTGACTTAGGGTGCTCGATGGCTTCGTGAGGAACGTGGTGCTTCAGATCAGGCGAAACTGCTGGTTCTGAATTGTCAGCAGCATGAACCAGGGTGAAGTCTTGCGGAATGAGCGTAGCATCGAAGGCTGCTATTTCGCGGATTGCCTGCCAGCGGTAGAGGAAACCGCAGGCTACATGATAGAGGGCACGCAGGCAGATGAAAGCATCGTTCTTTCTTATCTTCTGTGTTCCGGTATGAGCGGCATAGTTGCCTATTTTCTTTACCGTGCGCATATCCTGTATCAGTTCCCAGTCTTCGTTGACGAACGCATCTATTTCCGGGCGTTTGAGCATCTGGCTGAGTGTTTCGTGGGGTTCCAGCGTCACCTTCGCCATAGCCAGATGGTTCTTGACGAGCCATTCCAGAGCCTTGCGGGCATTGGTGGCACTATCTTCGGGGAATGCCTTCTGAAAGATTTCTGCCTTATCGCAGTATGCGTGTAGCTGGTGGAAGGCAGGAATCTCCTCTTCCAGCTTTTTGATAAAGTCAAAATTCTTCATTGTCGTTTTTATTTTTAATTGTTGTTATATTTTTGTGGGCGATATTTTAAAGCCGTCTTCAACTCCTATTCAAACCAGTATTGCATGCGGGAAGCCAGCAGGGTTTCGAGATCCTGGATGGACTTCTGAACCTCCGATTTCTCTCGCTCGATTTGCTCTATGCGCTGGGCAAAGAGACGCTGGAGGGGGAGGGGTGGGAGGATTGTAGGAATTGAATTCAGTATTTTTTGATTCAGATTCGAAATGTTACATCCTCGTCCGGAGTTTGTCATAAATTGTCGGATTATTGGTGTCTTTAAGAGAATTGCAATATAATCTTTATCAACCTTCTCATCCGTAATTCTGCATCTAATACAAAAACCACTATAGGTTGTTGGTTCTGTAATGTACATTTTGACACTTCGGCCTATTAATTCTTTCTTACCATTAGAGCGAACAAATACAATATCACCAGTTTTTAATAAATAGTCTTCTTGTACACACTCTGAGAGTGAAATGCAGTCTAATTGGTCGGAGGCAATACTTTTCTTGTTTTGAAAATCTGAAACTCCCAAAAATTTAATCGAATGGCCATTTTCGTCTTTACTGAAGTTAAGACCATTTTTAAATTCACCGATTTCTCCCAGCTTCTTCGCTTCCCATCCCTTTTCATTCTCCACTGGGTCTCCAAACATCTCATAGAAGAGGCTTTGAGCGAGATTGTCGAAATCTTTAAGCTGCTCCTTCTTCAAACGAATCAACTCGTTTATCTTGTCAAGTTCGGAAACTATTGCAAGTTGAGTGGATAGGGTTGGGAGAGGAATTATAAATGAAGCAACACTCTTTGCAGATAGATTGGGCTGAGAACTACCATTATTATTTTTTGCGATATATTCTTTAATTTTTGCCGAAGAAAGAAAATGTGCAATGAATCTATTATCAGCATTTTGAAATGGACGAATAATGACAAGAGAGGATGCTATTGCTCCCATGGAATCTTCAGCCACAATCGCATATTTCCCAAGTGAACCTCTGAGGCAAAAAAGAATGTCATTTTTTATAATTTTTCCAGAACCTAATGAATTGTATTTATTGATTGTTATATAATTCATTTTGTCGTATCTTATAATTCCATTATTTAAATGCCCAGCATTAATGAAAGGCACTCCAGACTCCACGAAGTCTTTGGCAGAGGGATAATTTTTCCCTCTGTCTCCATTTATAAAAGTGGCTACTTCCCCCAACTTTTTATATTCCCATCCCTTTCTCATGCCATCTCCTCCTTTTCCTTCTCCGAATTCTTCTCCATATCCTTCTCCAAATCCTCGTCCTTCTCCAGCATCTTGCACAATTCTCTATACCCCTTCAGAAACTCGCCTTCATTCTCTTCCAATCTTACGAGAATATCCTTTACGGGTTCGTATTCCACCTTTTCACGCTCTATCTCCTTATACTTATTAATAGAAAGGTCGTAATCGTTCTGGCGGATTTCCTCTACGGGCACGAAGAAGCTCTGGTCCTTGCGGGTGCGGGAATCCTCAGACTCAGGATGCAGAAAGCGGTTAACCACATCCGGAATATCATTGTCGGCTATCGGCGTACGCTTGTCATCGAGCGAATATCCATCCGCCTTCATATCGTAAAACCATACCTTGTCCGTTCCACCACAGTTAGTCTTGCTGAAAACAAGAACGGCGGTAGAAACTCCGGCGTATGGCTTGAACACGCCACTCGGCATAGAAATGACGGCACGCAACTGCTGGTTGTCAACTATCTCCTTGCGGATTGCCACGTGAGCCCTGGAAGTTCCGAAGAGCACTCCATCAGGTACGATGCTGGCGCAGCGGCCGCCCAACTCCAGGGAGCGGACAAACTGAGCCAGGAACAACAGCTCGGTCTTGCTGGTGTTGGCGTAGGCAAGAATCTTCTTGTTCACATTGCCCTTGTCGAGACTGCCGGCAAACGGCGGGTTCGCCATGATGAGCGAATAGCAGCTCTGGTCTTCGTTCTGCTCAGAGAGCGAATCGCGCCAGGCAAGTTCCGGGGCAGTAATGTCGTGCAGCAGCAGGTTCATGGCTCCTATGCGCAGCATGGTCTGGTCAGTATCGTAGCCATTGATCATCGAGGTTTTCATGTGGTGAACATCCTCGCTTACATAGGCAGCCGTCTCATAGTTCTCCTTAATATATTTAACAGCCTCAACGAGGAATCCGGCAGAACCCATGGCTGGGTCGCAGATGTAATCTTTCGGAGTAGGCTGCATCATCTCCACAATCATGCGGATGATGTGGCGAGGGGTGCGAAACTGGCCGTTGGTGCCGCTTGCCGCCATCTTGCCGAGTATGTATTCATACACATCGCCCATGGCGTCACGATTATTCATATCAAGATCATTAACGTCATCTATCACCCTGGCTAGGGTTCGGGCGTTGGGAATCAGGAAAATAGCCGATTTCATGTAGCGGCTGTAGGCGCTTTCTTCGCCCGTGCCGATGTGCTTGATGAATTCGAACACATACTGGCGCACCACCCTGAACATTTCATCGGCATCCAGGTTCTTGAACACGTGCCAGCGCAGGCTCTCGTAAGGAATGCCTGCCTTCTCCTCATCGCCTACGGCATCAGGATTCACCCATATCTTTCCTTCCGGGAAGGTAGGGTTCTGAACTACGCTATCCCAGTCGCGGGCGTTTTCTTCTTCCTGTAGCTGCTTGTCATCGAGCATTTTCATAAAGAAGATGTAGGTCATCTGTTCCAACACGGTGATAGGGTTTGTAATGCCAGCCACAAAGAATGTGTCCCATATCTGGTCTATCTTGTTTTTGATTTCTCCTGTTATCATATTATTATATATTAATATATTTATGGCAAAGGTAATAAAAAAAAGGGAAACGAGCAAAAATCTGATGATTTTTTACTCATTTCCCTTTTAACTTTCTTTGGAAATCCTTAATGACCTTAATGACCATGACCTTAATGACCGGATTCCTTGGGCTATTCAAGGCCGTCGCCAGTATCGTCCTTGCCGGTAGTGTCGCCGCCTGATTCAGAGCCTTGGCCATCGCTGCCGGTCTGACCGGTATTTGAACCGCCTGGGGTAGAACCGCCTGGCGTATTATCCGGAGTGGTTGGGGCGT
>ERZ1504283.431-NODE-431-length-11318-cov-3.660481_pt1 | contig 11318 bp, 9 predicted proteins | sample MGYA00571869_ERZ1504283 | MGnify/ENA primary metagenome ERZ1504283 (study PRJEB39906, sample SAMEA3182110) | gut metagenome | biome: human; feature: gut; material: Stool; isolation source: human stools | place: Canada | collected 2013-04-23 ...
CGTCGGCAGCGTCAGATGTGTATAAGAGACAGCCTATTCCGTGCTCCAGGGCGTGGACAAGATTCTTCCCGTGGATGTTTACATTTCCGGCTGCCCTCCCCGTCCAGAGGCTATTCTGGAAGCCCTGCTCACCCTGCGCAAGAAGATGGATACCCAGCAGCCCGCACGCACTTTCTTCAAGAAGGAAGAGCCTCGCGAAGCCAACGCTCCCGTCCCGGTCAACACGGAAATGCCCCTTGAATAAGTTTTTTTCAAACGTTTTTTCCGTTCCACTTTTACCATTTTTTCTCCATGCTTTCTCTAGAATCACAGATTAAAACCGCCGCAGATAACGCCCAAAACCGCTTTGGGAAAGACATCATCACGGACCGCTACGAATTCCGCGGAGATATTACGCTGACCGTCGCGCGCCAGGCTGTGGCGGATGTCGTCCGCTGGCTGCGGGATTCCGCCGGGTTTGATATGCTGGTTAACCTTTCTTCCGTGGACAATATGGGGGAAAGCCCCCGCTTTGAAGTCAACTACACGCTGACACAGTCGGAAACGGGAGCGAACCTGAGCCTCAAGACAAAGCTGGATGACGGAGAAGAAGTGCCCAGCGTCACGGAAATTTTCCAGTCCGCCAACTGGCATGAACGTGAAGCATGGGACCTGATGGGCATCAGGTTCTCAGGACATCCTGATTTGCGCCGCATTCTGATGTGGGAAGGCTATCCTTACTTCCCCCTGCGAAAGGATTTCCCCGTTCAAGGCGTACCTACTGAACTGCCGGGCGTCGCCTTTACGGAGGCGGCTCCCACCCAGGGTGCGCCGTTCGCTACGGAACAAGGCCGCTGCCCCAGCGCCTGCCGCGAACCCCGGTCCCATAAATTCTAGCCCATTTTCCAGCCCCGCAAGGCGGGGTCCCACCCATGACCCGACTCCCCTTCATCCTGCCCATATGCATCATCAGCCTGCTCAGCGGCTGCCAGGACGCCAACCCGGCAGAACGGGAATGGAAGGATCAGTTATATAAAAACCTGGCCATCGTGGGGGCCAGAAACTGGATTGTCATTGCGGAATCCTCCTTTCCCGCCTACACGGGAACCGGCATCAGAACCATGGTTTCCGACAAGACATCGGATGAAGTGTTTCTGGATGTGCTGAATATGCTGGAGGAAGAAGCCCACGTGGTGCCCCGGATCATGATCAGCTCGGAGCTGCGCAGCGTTACGGAGGACTATGCTCCCGGCATTAAGCGTTACCGTAATAATATTAATAAAATGCTTCCTGGCCGCCAGCATTTTGAACTGATGAGCCGCACGATCAATTCCCTGATCGAAGACGCGGCCAGACAATTCAACGTGCTGGTCATTAAAACCAAGACATCCCTGCCTTATTCCAATATTTATATAGAACTGGATTCCGGATACTGGAATTCGGAATCGGAAACGGCGCTCCGCAAGTCCCTGGAAGCCAGGGACGCCGCCAACCGCCGTGCGGCCCAGGACAGAGTGCTGGACGTGCCCCTGGTTCCGGGAGCCGCGCCCGCGCCACAGGGCGTCAAGGAGAACCCGCCATTGCCGGGAACTCCCGCCTCGCCCACGGACAACCTGCCGGAGCTCCCGCGGGAAAACCGCCAACCGGCTTCCCCCTCCGGAGACAGGGCCCCCGGCGTGCCTCCGCCTCCCATCAGGGATCCTCTGGGAGGGAAAACCGCCATTGCCAGATTTTCATGAACCATCATATGGACAAGGCTACAGAAGAACGCCTCCGCGCGGAGGCATGGGTAGGGGACGCCATTCTGGCGTTGTACGTCAGGGAATGGATTCTGGCGGAGGAAGGAGCGATCAACGGCAAGCTTTTCGTAGAATTCACCAGCAATGATTTTCTGCGCCGCACCGGCAACGCCACAGGCGTAGAAGCGGAGATAGGCCGCACGTTCAAAGCGGGCGGCCTGGAAGCAGCTTATGCATGGATTGAACACCATTTGAGGCCCCGCATGGAGGAACGCTGGCACACCCTGCGCAGAAAGGTCCTCCGGTAAACTGCCGCCGCCATGCCCGCCGCCGGAACACCCCTGCCCTGGGACCGTGGCAACGGCCCTTGCGTGATGGCCCCGCCCCATTTGAGGGGCTGGGCGGAAGAGGCCGCCGCCTTTCTTTCCCGCCGGGGCATGGATGGAATCACGGCTTTCGCTACCTCCGGCTCTTCCGGTTCGCCTCCCAAAGCCATTTTATTCACCCGCCGCGCCTTGGACATATGCGCGCGCGGGGCATTGGAACATCTGCATGCGGAAAGCGGGGACTGGTGCTGCCCGCTTCCTCTCTGGCATGTGGGGGGCGCCATGATTTATCTGCGCGCGGCCCTGGCCGGAACCGCCGTCCATACGCTCCGCGGTAAGTGGTGCCCGCAGGCCTATGCCGACCTGATGAGAAGCTCAGGAGCCAGATGGTCCTCCCTGGTTCCCACGCAGGTAGTGGATCTGGTCCGCCTCGGCCTCCGCGCGCCTTCCACCGCCGGGTGCATTATCGTAGGCGGCGGCGCGCTGGACGCGGAGACGGGACGGAAAGCACGCACCCTTGGCTGGCCCATAGTGCAGAGCTACGGCATGACGGAAGCCGGCTCCCAATTAGCCACAGCCTTTCCCGGAGATTCCTTTCATACGGACCGCCTTTCCCTTCTGCCCCATTGGGAAGTTCAGACGGACAAAGGCGGCCTCCTGCGCTTCCAGGGGGAAGGCAAATTGTTCGGCCGCCTGCTGACGCAGACGCATGGAGGATTCCTTCTGGAAAGAGTCGCTCCGCAGGAGTGGTGGGGCACCCGCGACCTGGTGCGCCTGGAAGGGCGTCTGCTGACCTTTCTGCGCCGGGCGGACAGACTTGTCAAAGTCTTGGGGGAACTGGTGGATCCGGATGCCGTCCAGGACGTTTTGCGCCGCAGCGTCCCGGAGGCTGTCGTGGAGGCAGTTCCACATCCGCGCGCCGGAATGGAACTGGTCGCCTGCGGTCCTTCCGCTTCCCCTCTGGAGCAGGCCTGCCGCGAGTGGAATGCGTCGGCCCCAGGCCCCCAGCGCATCCGCGCCGTCATGGAAACGCCCATCCCCCTCACGGTCATGGGAAAGCTGGACAGAAACCGGCTGCGCTCCCAGTTGAGCGATCATCCGGAAAAGTTGAAGGGAATTTACTAAAAGGTCATCTTCCGGGGATATTCATCAAAAGAATCCGGACCTGATGGAATGAAGAAATACGGCGGGGTTGGAATCCCCAATCCCTTGCCCACTTCATTCATCCCGTCTCCCAGGAAGCCATTTTCCTCCGCCTTGCGGGCTTCCGCACGCGTCTTCGGAACCACCCGGTCCCACTCCATTTTTTTCTTTAAAAAAAGAACGTGACATGACCAATAATTAAACATTCAGACACGTGAAAAACGCTTGTAGGGCAGAGGTTTTTCCTGCTAGAAAAGAGTTGACCCATGCGAGCCCGTCTTTTGCTTATTCCCTTTATTTTTTCCGTTCCGGCTTATGGCCAGGACATTCCTTCCGCCGCAGCGGCAAATCCTCCCGGGCAGGTGAAATACGCTCCGGTCCGGGACCTCTCCCAACTGCCTATGGACGGCGGCTGGACGTACGGGGAAGTGCTGGACAAAGCCGCGGCTGGAGACTTCCGTGCCAATATGCTGGCCGGGGAATACTGGATGGGGCTTTATTACCTGAACCGTGGAGACCTGCCGCTGGCCTGCCTGGAACATATGCAGCATTTTTTCCGTGATGCGGCCACGGCATCCGGCCATCCGGCACCCAAGCTCATGATGACGGATCCTTACGGGATTTTCGGGATTTTCAAGGCGCAACCCATGCAACCGGAACATGCGGAATGGCTGGCTGCCTGCCGCAAGCTTGCGGAAAAGGGAGACATGGATGCCGTTACGGCCCTGTACACCGTCACGGATCTTCCGGAAGCCGAGTTGAGACGCTACCTGGCCCCCCTGGAAAAGAAGGCCGCTTCCGGCGACCAGGATGCGCTGGCCCAGCTCGCTTTCATCAAAGTGGATTGGCTGGAGGAAAATCCCGCCAACGTTATCGAGACCCTGAAGCAATACCGGAAAAACGCCAAACCGGTTCTTCTGGCGCGGATAGGGGAACTGGCCCTTGCCCTGGACGGCAAGGACGGCAGGGGATGGAGGGATACGGCCATTCAATCCCTTTCCCGGGCTGCGGAAAAGGGGCACGCGGGGGCCATGCGGCTTCTGGCGGAATTGACGAAGGGGGCCGCACCGGCACAGGCCGGAAAGCTTTTGGCGGAACTGCGCTCCAGAGGGGATCTGGAAACTCTGCTGGCGGACCTCTCCGCCGGCATGAAGGAAAAAACAGGGGGAGGGAAAAGCTCCCTCCTCCAGCCTTTGTTCGAGCAGGCCAGGAAACTGGGCAGCAATAACGCCTGTGCCTGGTACGCCCAGTTAATTTCCGAAGCGCAGCCCCCGCAGGAACAGGAGCTGCGCAAGACGGCCCTTGATCTGCTGTCCCTTCATGACGAACGGGGCATGCCATACCTGAAGGAACCTCTTTCCTTCCCCCAGAAAAAACTCAACCAGCTTCCCCCCTACGCCAAGACGCATAAGGAGCTTGAGCTGGCCTCTCAGCTTGGGGACGCAGATTCCAGCGTACAGTTGGGCGAGCTGTGGAAGGAGGAACTGGCCAATACACTGGATTCCGTAGGGAAGGCCCATGAAGCGCGGGAAAATATGCGCGTATGGTACAGGCAGGCGGCGGAGGAAGGCCACCCCCTGGCCAGGCTGCGCCTGGCCCAAATGGAAAACCCGGACTTAATGGACAAACCGTCCGCAGAACCTGCCAGAACGCTGCTGAACGATTGCCTGGCAAAAGCCGCCGCAGGAGATTTCATCACGCTGAAAGGAATTTCCGAATACGTCACGCCGGAACAATGGGAACAGCTGACCGCCACCCTCCGTAAAAAAGCTCAGGGGGGGAACGCCCGCAGCCAGGCGGACCTGGCATACCTGATGTTATTCAGTTACAGGAGCGAAGAATCCGGCTACCCGGAAGCCCTGGCCTGGGCCCGGCTTTCCGCCGGACAGGGGGATCCCTGCGGCATGTACGTGCTCGGCCGCGCCCTCATTTATGAATTCGGCCTGGAAAAACGCATGGCCGAGGGGGATTCCTGGATGTTCCGGGGAGCCTTGAAAGGCCATGTGGACGCGGCGGACATGTGGAGTTCCAACAATGAGAACCTACAGCCTTACAGCGCCATGATGCACGGTCTGGCGGCACGGGGACATATCCCTTCCCTGCTTTTCCTGGCCAACCAGGCGGCCTATCCCCAGAATACGGGGGAAACAGCGGCCCTGGACAACGGCTCCCCTTCCGCCTACCAGCAGGTCAAGCTGACCTTGAACGGAGGAGACGCCAACACTCCGCCGTGGCTCCGGAAACCGGAACAGAAGGGTAAGGAGGAAGATACTCCGGCGGATGCCGGAACCGTTCCTCCCTGGATGACCCCGTCCGGCAGGGAACGCCAGGCCCCGGCCCCGAAAACCATCAATCCGGAAGCCGTGAAATTCTGGGAACAGGCTGTGGAACTCGGCAGCCTGACGGCACTGGACGAGCTGGCCAATTATTATGAAACCGTGGCAGGGAATGTACAGGAACCTGCAGAACGGCAGCAGCTTCTGGCCTCTGCCATAACGGCAGCCACCGCCCTGGTGAAAAAGGAGGACGTACGCGGTTTCAAGAGGCTGGCCCGCTATTACGGGCAGGGCATCGGCGTGCAGCCGAACAGGGAACTGCACAAGGATTATGTACTGAAAGCCGCGGAAACCAGGGATCCGGAGGCTCTGGTGGAGAAGGCGCGCCTGCTCATCAAGGGCGAGGATCTGGAGCCGGACCCGAAATTGGCGCTGGATATTCTGACCGATCTGGAAGAGAACCAGACGCATGCGGTGCCCGGCATGCATTTCCTGCTCGGCTACTTGCATGAAGAAGGCCTCGGCACCCCGCAGGATATGGCCCTGGCCTATCAGTTTTACATCAAGGGGGCGGAACAGGACGACGCCAAGTGCATGAACAACCTGGGTTCCATGTATGAACGCGGCACCGGCGTAGCCAAAGACCTGGCCGAAGCCCAAAAGTGGTATGAACGGGCGGCGGAGCTGGGGAATGAAGACGCCCTTGCCAATGTGGAACGGGTAAGGGAAAAACTCAACACGAAGAAGAAATAGGCTCCTTTCCCGTTCCGGAAATGCCACGGAATGGCGGCAGAACACAAATTTTTGGCGCAGGTTTCTGCAGACGGCAGAAAATAATGTGTGCGAAGCGGACGCGATTTTTTAAAGCGGCCTTGCCTGTTTCAAGGGAAGTAAATGATTTTGAAATTCGCGCATTCTTACACAACTAGCCAGCCGGCCGGTGCGGCACGGATACGCGAAACTTCTAATCCGGGGCCATGCCGCTCCGGGCCGGGAGGCATTCTCAAAAAAACGTCATCAGCAAATAAGCGGCTCTTTTGAAAAATACCTTAATTATCAATGCTGTTGACCATTTCATCCGTCCCTGTCCATCAAACCGGAAAAACTGCGTGGAATGAAAGTAAAAAAGAGGGGATAATTCATCCCCTCCTCACATAAAACCGGCTTTGACACAGTCTGCCCGGTTATAACCATTTGTATGCCCATCATCAGTTTCTGCGGCGGCGCAGAAGAAGAGCGCCCAGGCCAAGAAGTCCCAGAGAGGCCGTAGCCGGTTCCGGCACTGCTTCCCCGGAAATAAGAATATTGCTGATCTCACACCCCATGCCGCCGGCATTGGCCACACGGGTATTATTGAATATTAAGCCAAAAGAAGAATAATTCGCATCGGGGTCCAACTGCAGGTCGAAAGAGACATCAACAGGCTCATTCTGGGTAAGAGAAGCTTTGGCATTTTGCAAAGACCATGTTCCTATGACCGTGGATGTTCCCTCGGCCGTGAATCCATACACATTGCAGGTATAATCGCAGTTGAAATTTGCGGCTCCCCAAGCAGAGGTGTAAGTAATCGTAAAAGACATCTTGGCTGACGCCACTCCTGAAGGCATGTCAAATTTGAGACCGGCAAAATTTCCCTTGCCGACATCGGCTACTCCGCCGAGTTGAAGACCAAGGGAACCATCGTTTAACGACACCTGGCCCGACAAAGCGCTTTTCGTTATAGTTCCATGCCAGACATCGGTTTCATAACCAAAGATATCCTGGGGTGTTATTCCGTCAAGGGATACGGTGTTCTGAGCCCCGCCCCCGGTTGGAGAAAGATCCAGAGAAAACGAGGCAGCATTTGATAGAGAAGACAATGCCAAGGCGGCTAAAAGACAAAGTGTTTTTCTCATGACAAAAAAATCCGTACCGGATTTAGAATCCGGTGTCAACATAAAAGAATCAAAAATGTAGATAACTGAATCTGTTACCATGTTTTTTCCTCCAGTCCCGAACGGGAAAAAAAACGAATTGTCCCCTTCGCCCATTATGGAAACACAGAAGGGAAGAAAAACGGCGCTTCTCCCCATGAAAATAATTTTTAGATTAATTATTAATGCATTACATACATAATGAGATGAAATGCCAATGACTGAATCATTCTTTGTACCAAAAATGTTTCATTCTTTGCATTCGCAATGCGGATTCTAAATTCGCCTAAGAAAGGAGAGTATTTTATATACAAAAAGGCGCAGGCATTTTGGATGCCTGCGCCTTTTCCTCTCCCACAAGGAGGAAAACCGCATCAATAATTCAGGATGCCTTCCGCGACCTTGCGTTCGAAGTCAGCAACATCTACCACCTGCCCGCTCAGCCGGGCGTGTTCCGTGGCAAAGGCCATCACATGGGAATGGGCGGATTCCTCAATGGAAGTGGTCATATCTTCCGGAGAGGGCACCGTCAGCATGTCATCATACAGAGCCTCAATCAATCCCCAGTCGCCGCCGCCGTGCCCCTGGTAGCCTCCGGCCAGTTCCTCCAGCTCCACCACGCGTGTTTTGCCGCCAAAGTGGGGCGTCACGGTGATTTCACCGGGGCCGTTTTCCTTGTAGAAGGCCCCGGCGCGGATTTTGCCTTTGGTGCCGTACACTTCAATGTGGCGCCCCTGTTCGAAAGCCGTCATCGTGAACGTGCCCGTCAGGCCTCCCTCAAAGCGCATGATGGAAACCTGATGGTCCGGCTGGTCGTTGTCGCACTGGAGGTAGTCCCTGCCCCACGGGGAGGTTTTCAGCCATTCGCAGATTTCCTCTGCGGTAGCTTCCTGCGCCCGGTCATATACCATGCCCAGCCAGCGTTTGCATTCGTCGTCCGTGGCGTATTTGCGGGCGTCCCAGGGGTCTTCCCCCACCGGGGTGGTCCAGTCCGTGCAGCGTTCCGGCCGGGGTGAGGAGAGCGTCTTTTTCGTAAAGAAGGTAAGCTCCCCGAAGCTGGCGACGGAAAGGCATTTACGCCGGCCCATGAGCCAGTAGAGGATATCCATGTCATGGCAGCATTTGGCAACGATCATGGGAGTGGAGGTTTTGCTGTTGCCCCAGTGTCCGCGCACGAAGGAGTGGGCAAAGTGCCACGCCCCCACGCCTTCATTGGCATTGAAGGTGATGACTTCCCCGATTTCCCCGCTGTCGATGATTTTTTTCAGGGTCCGGTAAAACTGGGTGTAGCGCAGCACGTGGCACACGGCCACGCGGCGCTTCAGCAGGCGCGCCGTATCCCTCAGCTCCAGCGCTTCTTTCAGCGTCTTGGCGATGGGCTTTTCCAGCAGGACATGATAGCCCAGCTCCATGGCCTTCCTGCACGGAGCGTAATGGTAGTCGTCCTGCGTGCCGATGATGGCCACGTCCGCCAGGCGCGGTTCCGCCAGCAGGGAAGCGGCATCCTTGAACAGGCGGACGGAATCCCGTTCCTCCTCCGGGGCAAAGTCGCGAACGGCTTCCGTGCGCTGTTTGACGGGATCCGCCGCGGCGGCAATGCGGTAGCGGTTTTTTTGTTCCATGGCCAGCTTCATGTAGGTGCGCGTACGGGAACCGCACCCGATGCCGGCGAGGGAGAGTCTCTTTTGTTCAGGCATAAGGATTGTGCAGATAATATGGGTAGAGAGGTTAAAGAACGCCGGATTTGACAAGCAACGCTTCCGCGTCCGGATCACGGCCCATGAAGTCGCGGTAGAGTTCAGCAGCAGGCTTGCTGTTGCCCTTGCTGAGGATGCAGCGGCGGAAGTCGCGCCCGGTCCGGGGATTCAGCACTCCTTCTTTCAGGAAGCGGCTGAAAGCGTCCGCTTCCAGCACCTCCGCCCATTTGTAGGAGTAATAACCGGAAGCATAACCCGTGGGATCCGCGAAGATGTGGGTCAGGCGGCGCGCCACGGAAGGGCCGCGGTCCGTCATCGGCACCCGGTAATCCGCCAGAATGCGTTCATCCGTTTCTTCCAGCGGAACACCCTTGTACTGAGGCCAGTTTACGTGAAGCTCCAGATCCAGCTTGCCAAAGCAGAGCTGGCGCATGAAATCCGTGCCGCTCATATAATTGCGGGCGGCGCGCATTTTGGAGAACAGTTCGTCCGGTATTTTTTCACCCGTTTCATAGTGGGCGGCGAAGAGGTCCACGGATTCACGCTCCCAACACCAGTTTTCATTAATCTGGGAGGGCAGTTCCACAAAGTCCCAGGCAACGTTGGTGCCCGACAGGGACTTCACTTCCACATCGGAAAGGAGCTGGTGCAGCAGGTGGCCGAATTCATGGAAGATGGTTTCCACCTCCCGGTGGGACAGCAGCGCGGGCTTGTCCCCTACGGGCTTGGTCATGTTGCCGACCATGAGACCCAGATGGGGAACGCGGGGTTTTCCGCCGTGCGGAGGTTCCCCTACGCTCAGGTAGTTCATCCACGCTCCGGCGCGCTTGGAGTCCCTCGGATGCCAGTCCGCATAAAAGGAACCCAGGTGTTCCCCGCTTTCCGCATCATGCAATTCATAGAACAGGACGTCCGGATGCCACACCTCCACCGCGCCTTCCGGCGCTTCCCCGGATTCACCGGGCTTGAACGCCACCGTGGGACGCGGCGTGACCGTGATGCCGTACAGGCCGGAGTAGATGGAAAAGAGCCCTTCCATGACTTTTTCCACGGAGTAATACGGGCGCAGGTCTTCCTCGTCAAAAGCGTACAGTTCGCGGCGGCGTTTTTCAGACCAGTAGCCGGTTTCCCACGGGGAGAGTTTTTCCACGGATTTTCCGGTTTTTTCCTCCTTGTATCTGCGGACGGCTTCCATGTCCTTCAGGAAAGAGGGCTTTACCTTGTCATGCAGGTCATTGATGAATTTCAGGGCGTTGGCCCCGCTCCCGGCCATGCGGCGGGAGGTGGCGTAATCCGCAAAGCAGCCGTACCCCAGCAAATGGGCTTTCCTGTCCCTCAGTTCCAGGATTTCAGCGATGAGGGCTTCATTATCGTATTCCCCCCCTTTTCCGATGGAACAGGAGCCCTCCCACATGCGGCGGCGCAGACTGTCCGAGTCCGCAAACTGCATGACAGGCTGGAGGGAGGTGAATTTCTGGGTGAAGCGCCAGCGGGGCTCTTCTTCCGTGCCGTGGCCGTTGGCCAGGGCGTCCAGGCGGGCGGCCTCCTTCACGGAATCCGGCAGCCCGGAGAGTTCCGCCTCATCTTCCACAATGAGTTCCCAGGCGTTGGTGGAGTCCAGCACGTTTTCCGCGAATTTCTTGGTCTTCAGGGAGAGCTGGGCTTCTATTTCCGCGTATTCCGGCTTCACGTCGTCCGGCAGGTCCGCCCCGCTCTCGCGGAAATCCGCCAGCGTTTCCTGGATGAAACGCTGCCTGACGGGGGAAAGGTCTTTCACCCAGTCACAGGAGGCCGCGGCTTTCAGCACCGTCCACAGGCGCGGATTCAACGGCACGGAGGAGGAGAAAGCCACCACTTCCGGCAGCATTTCACCAATGGCCTCCCTCTGGGCGGGTTCGTCATTGACGGAGTCCAGGTGCATGATGCGGCCCCAGCCCAGGTGCAGGTCCTCGGAAGCCTTTTCCAGAGCGCCGAAGGTGCTTTCATAAGTCAGGGAATCCAGCGGCTGGTCACAGATGGCCCGGATATTCTCTTTGGCGCGGGAGATGGCTTCCGTGATGTCCGGCTTGATGGCCTCCGGCGTAAGCCGGGACCAGGAAACCAGAAAGGCGGGGTCCAGATAGGGATGGTTCATATTGCTTGATGTATGATGTTATTGAAAATGAAAACGGCCGCGTTCCGGCATTTGCCGCAACAGCCATGAAAAAATAAAACTTACCATGTTTCAGAGACATCCGGCGGAACG
>ERZ1504283.439-NODE-439-length-11213-cov-2.560405_pt1 | contig 11213 bp, 10 predicted proteins | sample MGYA00571869_ERZ1504283 | MGnify/ENA primary metagenome ERZ1504283 (study PRJEB39906, sample SAMEA3182110) | gut metagenome | biome: human; feature: gut; material: Stool; isolation source: human stools | place: Canada | collected 2013-04-23 ...
TATTCGTCGGCAGCGTCAGATGTGTATAAGAGACAGAGCTGACGCTGACGGACATAGTTATCTACGCTCAGCAGCGGGGTATTGCCCACAAGCTGCGACACAGAATGATAAATAGCCATGATATCGTTCCTTTCTTTTTCTCAAATCTTGTTCAATGTATGATATGTAGAAAAAAGCAGAGGGCGTATGAAAGCTCATACACCCTCTGCGTGAATCAACACACCTTCCGCGCCTATTTGACGCGGCGGGAAAACGTATGACCTTCCAGCGCACAGCGAAGCGTGCCCATACAACACATGGACAGACAGCTATCACAACAGGCGCGAAGCATCATACGGTGTTTTCTCCTTTTCAAAAGTCTACTGCTATTATAGGCTTATCTCCAACACTGTGTCTATGGGCAGGACGCACAAAGTCCGTCGGGAAAGAACGAAAAGTATTCAGCAAATAGCCGAAGACCACGGCTCCTTCGCCACATAGAACATGGCCAGCGCGCCGGGGCCTACGTGGCTGCCGGTGACAGGCTCGTAGTCCACGAGGATGATACGGGCCTTAGGGTCAGACTCCTTCAGCATGGCGGCCAGCGCCAGCGCCTCGTCCCGGCATCCGGCGTGGGCGATGCCGATGGGCCAGCGGCCCAGCAGCTCGGCGTTGGCGGCGAAGTTGTCCGCCAGCGCACGGACGGAGCGCTTGCGGCCCTGCACCTTGCCGAACACCACGATGCGGCCCGCCTCGTCGCCCTTCAGCAGCGGCTTGATCCGCAGGGCTCTGCCTACGGCGGCGGCGACGCCGGACACCCGGCCGCCCCGGCGCAGGTGCATCAGGTCGTCCACGGTGAAGATCTGGCGGATACGGGGACGCAGCTCCGCCAGCTCACGCACCGTCTCGTCCAGTGTATAGCCCGCCTCGCGGCATGTGGCGGCGTGAAGCACCTGAATGCCCTCGCCCAGCGAGGCGGCGCGGGTGTCGAACACCACCAGCCGCCGCTGGGGATACTCCTCGCGCAGCTCACGGGCGGCCATCACCGCCGACTGGTACGCGCCGCTGATGCCGGAGGACATGCCCACGTGGAGAATGTCGTGGCCCTCCTCCAGCAGCGGCTCCCACAGCTGGCGGTACTGATCCATGGAGATCATAGATGTGCTGGCGGGCGTGTGCCGCAGCATTTCGTAGTAGGCGTCGCCGTCAAAGGCGGACAGGTCAAGGCACTGGTGCTCGACCTCGTTGACAATATAGGAGAACGGCAGCAGATACAGCTGGTGCCATTGCAGCTCGGCGGTAGGCAGATTGGCGGATGTATCGGTAGAGATCACAAAGGACATGATAGATACCTCTCTTATATCTAATGAATGATATTATTATATAGAGTTTTCGGGACATGTCAATAGCGTCCGGCGATTTGACTTGTCATTTTCCGCAGTATATGCTATAATTCCGATAAATACACACGCGGGAGAGAGAAAAGAACGATGCAGGAGATTTACGATTCCCGGCTGGTGGCCGGAAAGCTTCGCCGGTGGAGCCACTATTTGCAGCACTACCGCCTGCCCACATGGGAGCAGATCCCCACGCTGGGCCTTTATATGGATCAGGTGCTGACGCTGCTGAGCCGGTATCTGCCCTTTTTGCCCAAAAAGGAGAAGGAGGAGCAGATCATCACCACCAGCGCCATCAACAACTATGTCCGCATGAAGCTGATGCCTGCGCCGGAGAAGAAAAAGTATAACCGCATCCACATCGCCTACCTGATCATGATCTGCGCCTTGAAGCAGAGCCTGACCATGTCGGAGATCCAGAAGATCCTGCCCAACGGCCTGACGGAGGACGAGGTGAAAAAGACCTACGAGGCCTTTGTGGATCAGTACACCGATTCCGCCCGTGTCTTCGTCTCCATGGTGGAGAGCATGGCGGCCCAGCTGCTGGCGGCGGAGAGCGCCGATGCGGCGGACGTCAACAGCTTTGTGCTGTCCACGGCGGTGATGACCAACTTCTCCCGGCTGCTGACCACCAAGCTGCTGGATCTGCAGAACGCCCCGTTTACGGAAGAGGCGGTGGCGCTGTGGAACCCGGAGGAATAACGCAAAAAGAGACACCGCCGGTGTCTCTTTTTTTGTGGGGAATAGTAAAATAAGGGAACTTAATTTAAGCTCTCTGCGTTCAGCGCAAACAGCTCGTCGATGCGCTGCTTTAGCCGCCGGTGCTCCGGTGCGGTCAGCTGGTCGTCACCGACCAGCAGCTCCCGTGCGGCGGTCTGGGCCTCGGATAGCAAAAGCATGTCGCAGTTGAGGTCGGCAATTTGCAGCATGGGCAGGCCGTGCTGCCGCTGGCCGAAGAAATCGCCGGGGCCCCGGAGCTTCAAGTCCTCCTCCGCGATCTTGAAGCCGTCGTTGGTGTCCGTCAGGGCCTTCAGGCGGCGCTTTGTCTCCTCGCCGCCGCCTTGCGACACCAGCACGCAGTAGCTCTTCGCTTTGCCCCGGCCCACACGGCCTCGCAGCTGGTGCAGCTGGCTCAGGCCGAAGCGCTCGGCGTTTTCCACCACCATCAGCGTGGCGTTGGGCACGTCCACACCCACCTCCACCACGGTGGTGGACACCAGAATATCCGCCTCGCCGCCGGCAAAGGCCGCCATGACGGCCTCCTTCTCCTTGGGCTTCATCTTGCCGTGAAGTACCGCGATCCTCAGGTCGGGGAAGGTCTCCTCCTGCAAGGTCTTTGCATAGGCCGTCACGGCCTTGCGCTCGTCGGGCAGCTCGTCGCCGTCGCCCACCAGCGGGCAGACGATGAACACCTGATGTCCCTCCTCCACCTGCTTGCGGATGAAGCCGTTCAGCCGCGCCCGATACCGCTCGTCCACGGCGAAGGTGTCCACCCTCTGCCGTCCCGGCGGCAGCTGGTCAATGACGGACACATCCAGATCGCCGTAGATGATCAGCGCCAGCGTCCGGGGAATGGGGGTGGCGGACAGCACCAGCATATGGGGATTCTCCGCCTTCTGTCCCAGTGCCGACCGCTGAGCCACGCCGAAGCGGTGCTGCTCGTCGGTGACCACCAGGCCCAGCCTTTGGTACTGTACATCCTCCGTCAGCAGGGCGTGGGTGCCGATGCAAAGGCCGATGCTGCCGTCGGCCAATCCCTCCAGAATAGCGCGGCGCTCTTTCGCTTTGGTGGAGCCGGTCAGCAGCGCACAGGAGATGCCGAACCGCTCCAGCAGCGGCGACAGATTCTCATAATGCTGCCGGGCCAGAATTTCCGTGGGCGCCATCAGCGCCGACTGCCAGCCGCTCTGGGCCGCAAACCACACGCAGGCGGCGGCCACCATGGTCTTGCCGCTGCCCACGTCGCCCTGACACAGCCGGTTCATGGGCCGCGAGGAGGTCATGTCCCCCACTGCGTCGCCGATGGCGCGGCGCTGGGCGTCCGTCAGTGGGAAGGGCAGCGCGTCATAGAAGGGCTGCATGTCGGCGGCACGGCACATCGGGCCCGCCACGTCCACCCGCCGGGAGCGCAGCAAATGCAGCCCGCAGGTGACAAGAAACAGCTCCTCGAACACCAGCCGCCGGTGAGCCTGGGCCAGTGCCTCGAAGCTGGCGGGAAAGTGGATGTTCTCATAGGCATAGTTGACATAACACAGCTGATGGGTCATGCGCACTGCATCCGGCAGCACGTCCGGCAGCAGTTCCCGGCACGCGTCCAGCCCCTGCCGCACCGCCTTTTGCAGCAGCAGCTGGCTGACGCCCCTGGTCAGCGGATACACCGGCATGATACGGCCCGTCAGCTGGTGCTGCCCGTCCGGCTCCATCAGGGGATTCACCATCTGGCGGCGCAGGAGGTTGCCCTCCACCTTGCCGCAGAACACGAAGCTGTCGCCGGGGCGAAGGCTCTGGCGGTACGCCTGATTGAAAAAGGTCACGTCCAGCGTGCCGGTTTCGTCCACCGCCCGCACCTTCACCACCGTGCGTCCGCCGGGGATGCGGCGGCTGGTGGGGACGGCGGCGATCATGGCCCGGCAGCAGGCCGTCTCCCCCACAGGAAGCTCCGCAATGGGATAGATGACGCTGCGGTCCTCATAGCGGCGGGGAAAGAAGCCGATCAGATCCCGCAAAGTACGGACGCCCAGCTTTTCCAGCGCCTTGGCTCGTGTCTCGCCGATACCCTTGATGTAGCGCACATTGGTGTTCAGGTCTGCCATTCTCCCGCCTCCCTTTTCTTATTTTTCCCCATTATACCAGTTTTCCGCCGGGAATACAATCGAAAAGAAACCTGTCCCGACGGTTGCACCGGAAGCGGGAATCGATTATAATAGAGCCACCTGACAATAACATCGGAAAGGAGCCGCTTCTATGGCCGAAAAACGCAGTATTTGTCTCATCAACGATTCCTTCCCGCCGGTGATCGACGGCGTGGCCAACGCCGTCACCAACTACGCCACCGTCATCCAAAAGGGCTACGGCGACGCCACGGTGGTGACGCCCTATTACCCCGACGCCGACGACAGCGCCTATCCCTTCCCGGTGCTGCGCTATCCCAGCATCGACATGACGAAGCTGGTGGGCTACCGGGCGGGCTTCCCCCTGTCTCCGGAGCTGATGGAGCAGGTGGAGGGCCGTCACATTGACCTGATCCACAGCCACTGTCCTGTCACCTCCACGGTGCTGGCCCGGATGCTGCGGCAGCGGCTGCATGTGCCGCTGTTATTCACCTATCACACCAAATTCGATATCGACATCGCCAACGCCATCCACAGCAAGCGGTTGCAGGAGGCCTCCATCAAGCTGCTGGTGGAGAACATCTCCGCCTGTGACGAGGTGTGGACGGTCAGCCACGGCGCGGGAGAGAACCTCCGCTCGCTGGGCTATCAGGGGGAGTATATCGTCATGCCCAACGGCGTGGACTTCCCAGCCGGACGGCTGCCGGAGGAGAAGATCCGCGCCGTGGGCGAGGGTCTTGACCTGCCGGAGGGCGTGCCGCTGCTGCTGTTCGTGGGCCGCATGATGTGGTACAAGGGCCTACGGATCATTCTGGATGCCCTGAAGCAGTTGAAGGATGAGGGCCGGGACTTCCGCATGGTGTTCGTGGGCAAGGGCACCGACGGCGACGCCATCCGGGCCTACGCCGAGGAGCTGGCGCTCTGCGACAAGGTATTCTTTCTGGCGCCCTGCTACGACCGGGAGATCATCCGGGCGTGGTATTGCCGGGCTGACCTGTTCCTGTTCCCCTCCACCTTTGACACCAACGGCCTTGTGGTGCGCGAGGCGGCGGCCTGCGGCCTTGCCAGCGTGCTGATCGCCGGAAGCTGCGCCGCCGAGGACGTGACCGACGGACAGAACGGCTTTTTCATCGAGGAAAACGCCGATTCCATGGCGGCCATGCTGCGCCGTCTGCTGCCCCAGCGGGAGCTGATGCGGCAGGTAGGCGAGAACGCGCAAAAGGAAATTTATATTTCGTGGGAGGACTCCATTGCCAACGCCTGCCGCCGGTATGAGGTGGTGCTGGACAACTTCCACCGCGGCCTCTACCCGGCCCACGATACCCGGATGGACGATCTGCTGCGGGGCACGGCGGAGTCGCTGGACGCCATCAACCGCATCCGCGCCATTCCCCAGCAGCTGCGCTCCGCCATGGATGAGGACGTGCGCCAATGGCACGACGAGGTGCAGGAAAACCGTCTGCGGGCGCAGGAAAACCGCCAGAAGCTGCAGGAAAAGCTGACGCAGCTGCGCCAGCGGATCGACCGGTATCTGTAAAAAAGCTTGCGGTATGGCCCGCGTTATGATACCATAAAGATATCCCGCCCGTTTTCGGGCATTGAAACAAAGGAATCTGCATCATATGAATATAAAAATTTCCGCAGACAGCACCTGCGACCTGTCCCCCGAGCTGGTAGAGCGCTACCGCATCGGCATCGCGCCGCTGTACATCGTCCGGGACGGCGAATCGCTGGTGGACGGCGTGGACATCACGCCCGACGAGATCTACGACCATGTGGCCAAGGGCGGCAGCATGTGCTCCACGGCGGCGGTGGCGGTGTACGACTATGAGGAGTTCTTCCGCAAGGAGCTGGAGAGCGCCGACGCGGTGGTACATTTCCACATCTCCGGTGACATGTCCGCCTGCTACCAGAACGCCTGCATCGCGGCGGCGGAGGTGGGCAATGTCTATCCTGTGGACGCCCGCAATCTCTCTACCGGCATCGGTCTGCTGGTGCTGGAGGCGGCGGAGCTGGCGCAAAATGGCCAGCTGACCGCCCAGGAGATCCAGCAGCGGATGGAGCAGCGGCGTGAGCTGCTGGACGTGAGCTTTCTGGTGGAGCAGTTGGGCTATCTCCGCAAGGGCGGCCGGTGCTCCAGCGTGGCGGCGCTGGGCGCCAACATGCTGTCTCTGCGGCCTTGCATTCAGGTGAAGGACGGCAAGATGGGCGTGGGCAAAAAGTACCGGGGCGCCTATCAGAAGTGTTTGCTGCAATACGTGAAGGACCGGCTGGAGGGCCGGGATGATATCGATCTCCGCCGCATTTTTATCACCGAGTCCGGCGGCTTCACTCCGGAGGAGGTAGCCGAGGTGGAGACGGCGGTACGGAGCTATCAGCCCTTTGAGGAGGTGCTGCACACCCGTGCCGGTTGCACGGTATCCAGCCACTGCGGCCCCAGAACGCTGGGTATCCTCTATTTCCACACAAAGTAAAAAGGAAGGACGCTAACGGCGTCCTTCCTTTTTACTTACAAGAAGCGCCGCCCCGATGGGGCGGCGCTTCTTGTTTGTTCAGATTTATTCCAAGCCTAACCGGAACCGTTCAATCATCTCCGCCGTCAGGCTCACGTCGTTCTCCCGGCTGGGGATCTCGTCACGGTGCAGCCACACGCCCTCGCACAGCTCGTTGTGGTCGAGGGTGATGGCCGGGTCGCCGTCCAGCTCGCAGTAAAAGCCGGTCAGCAGCGTGTCGGTAAAGGCCCAGGGCTGGTTCTTATAGTACCGCAGATTCTTCACCTTCACGCCCACCTCCTCCGTCACCTCCCGGTGAACGGTGTCCTCCAGCGTCTCGCCGATCTCCACAAATCCGGCGATGAGGGCGTAGCCCCGGAAGGGACGGTTGGCGTAGCGAGTCAGCAGCAGCTGATCCCCATGAGTGACGGCCACGATGACGGCGGGGCAGATCTTGGGATACTCGATCTGGCCGCATTCCGGACAGACCATGGCCCGCTCTACGTCGCTGGGCTTCGTCTTGTGGCCGCAGCGTCCGCAGTACTGCCGCGCGCCGTACCACCGGTGCAGCTGCACGGCGGTAATGGCGGCGAAGGCCACCTCCATGGGCCGCACGGCGCGGATACCACCCACGTCCACATACTCCGTGCCCTCCGGCGCGCTGTCCGGTGTGCGGGCCAGATAGCAGTCCACGCCGTCCAGCGAGAACACATGCAGCGCGTCCGCCGTGGGGACGCCGTCGCCAAACCGGGGCAGCGCCTACTCCTCGCCACGGCGCCGCAGCAACACCTTGCCCTTGCGGACGCACAGGGCGATATCGTTGGCGTCGGGCTTGCCGATCACATACGTCCGGTCGAACCGGTGTGGCGCAATATCCTGTATCATAAAACGATCCCTCTTTCGTGTTTTTTTCTTTGATGGTATCATACCCCACTGCAAAAAGCAACCTTGCGGCGCGGCGGACGCTGTGCTATACTGAGGGCACTGTCAGGAAAGGGGGGACACACCATGACGAAACAGGAGCTGCTGCAAAAGGCGGACAGTCTGCCGCTTTCCCCCGGCGTATATATCATGATGGACAAGACCGGACTGGTCATTTACGTGGGCAAGGCCAAGAAGCTGAAAAACCGCGTCAGCCAGTACTTCCAGTCCGGCAGCGGCCACAACGAAAAGACACGGATGATGGTGTCACAGGTGGATCACTTTGATACCATCGTGGTGCGCACGGAGTTCGAGGCGCTGATTCTGGAGAACTCCCTCATCAAGCGGCACCAGCCCCGGTACAACATTCTGCTGAAGGACGACAAGGGCTATCCCTTTGTGCGGCTCAATGAGAAAGCGCCCTATCCCCGGTTCACGCTGGTGAACAAGCCGGAGGAGGACGGAGCCCGGTATTTCGGCCCCTTTGGCGGGCGGCATGAGACGCGGGCGGCCTTGCAGGCAGTATGCGCCGCGCTGAAGCTGCCCACCTGCAACCGCCAGTTCCCCCGGGACATCGGCAAGGAGCGGCCGTGCCTGAATCACCACATCGGGAAATGCGACGGCTTCTGCTCTCCCGACGGTCCCGGTCAGGCGGAGTATCACTCCCGGATGACCCAGGCGGCGGAGCTGCTGGGCGGCAAGCTGCGGCAGGTGACGGCGAACCTCCGGCAGGAGATGGAGACGGCGGCAGAAGCGCTGGAATTTGAAAAGGCAGCCGCCCTCCGTGACCGGATGCAGGCCCTGCAGGTGCTGGGCAAGCAGCAGCAGGTCATCGCCGGGGTGTGCGCCGATACGGACGTGTGGGGCGTATACATCGGGCCGGTACGGTGCGGCGCGGCGGTGCTACACATTGAAAACGGCGACCTGCTGGGCCGCCAGATCGAAATTTTTCCCACCGCCGCCGATCAGGCGGAGAGCGAGGTGCTGTCCGCCGTGCTGAGCCAGTACTATCTGGACAAGGCGGTGCTGCCGCGGGAGATATTGCTGCCGTGCCTGTTTGACGGCAGCGAGACCTTTGCCGCCCTGCTGACGGGGCAGGCGGGCCATAAGGTGACCGTCAAAGCGCCCCAGCGGGGCGAGCGCTCCCAGTTGGTGGACATGGCGGCGCAGAACGCCAAGGAGGAGGTAGAGCGCATCACCACCGAGTCGGAGCGGCTGTCTAGGACATTGACAGATTTGCAGACACTGGCACGGCTGCCCCAAACGCCCCGGCGGATGGAGAGCTATGATATCTCCAATCTGGGCAGTGACGACATGGTGGCCTCCATGGTGGTGTTCGTGGACGGCAAGCCCCTGAAGCGGGACTACCGCAAGTTCGCCATCAAGACGCTGACTGGCCCCGACGACTACGCCGCCATGCAGGAGGTGCTGGAGCGGCGGTTCGCCCATCGGGACGATGAAAAATTCCCGCCCTTGCCCGACCTGCTGCTGATCGACGGCGGCTTGGGTCACGTTCACGCGGCGCTGGCGGCGGAACGGGCGGCGGGGGTAGCCATCCCCATTCTGGGCATGGTGAAGGACGACCGCCACCGGACGAGGGCGCTTGTCACGGTGGAGGGCGCGGAGCTGGGCATCCAGCAGTCGCCCCATATCTTCACCATGATCGGCCGCATTCAGGAGGAGGTGCACCGGTTCGCCATCACCTTCCAGCGGCAGAAGCACAAAAAGCGCACCTATCGGGGCAAGCTGGACGGCATTCCCGGCGTGGGCGAAGCGAGAAAGCAGGCACTCCTCAAGCGCTTCGGCACGGTAAAGGCCATCGAGGGCGCGTCGCTGGACGATCTGCGGAAGGCGCTGCCCGCTCCTGCGGCGCAGGCGGTATACGAGCATCTGCATCCGGAGACGGAGAAAGAGGACTGATAGAAAGTTAGTCCTCTTTTTTCGTCATTTTTCTTTCCTGCTTTCTTGTGTTGCGGTTTGGGATGTGGTATAATATCTTGATTAAAAATCGCCTTGCGGCATTCGCCGGGCGAAGGAGGTACTTTTGGAACGGAAAAACGTTGTCCTGTCTGACGGCGACATGGCCCGCCAGCGGGAATTTACTGAAAAAATAAAGGATCTGCACATCCAGCGGGGCAAGGCCGTCCACGCGCTGGTGGACACCTTCGGCTGCCAGCAGAACGTGGCCGACAGCCAGCACATTATGGGCATGCTGGAGGCCATGGGCTGCGACTTCGTCACCGAGCCTGCCGAGGCCGATATCATCGTACTGAACACCTGCGCCATCCGCGACCACGCGGAAAAGCGGGTCTACGGCAATCTGGGCGCCCTGACCCACACGAAAAAGGCCAACCCGGAGCAGATCATCTGCCTGTGCGGCTGCATGGCCCAACGGCCAGAGGTGGCGGAAAAGGTGCGCAAGTCCTATCGCCATGTGGATCTGGTATTCGGGCCGCAGGCACTGTGGAAGTTCCCGGAGCTTTTGTATCAGGTGTATACCCGTCGGGGCCGGGTGTTCTCGGTGGAGAATGAGCATGGCTCCATTGCCGAGGGCATGCCGGTGGTGCGGGAGGGTCGCACCCGCGCGTGGGTGTCCATCATGTACGGCTGCAACAACTTCTGCTCCTACTGCATCGTGCCCTATGTCCGGGGCCGTGAGCGCAGCCGCGATCCGGAGCAGATCATTGCCGAGGTGCGCCAGCTTGCCGCCGAGGGCTATAAGGAGATCACCCTACTGGGTCAGAACGTCAACTCCTACGGCAAGGACCTGGGCACCGGCTACGACTTTGCCGATTTGCTGACAGCGCTGGATGAAATTCCCGGCGATTACCTGATCCGCTTCATGTCCTCCCAGCCCAAGGACGCCAGCTTCAAGCTGTTCGACACCATGGCACGGTGTTCCCACGTGGCAAAGCAGCTGCATCTTCCCGTGCAGTCCGGCAGCGACCGGGTGCTGCGGGCTATGAACCGCCCCTATGACAAGGCGAGGTATCTGGAGCTTATCGCCTATGCCCGCAAGGTCATGCCGGAGCTGGTGCTGACCAGCGACGTGATCATCGGCTTCCCCGGCGAGACGGAGGCAGAAGCTATGGAGACGGTGGCGCTGGTGGAGCAGGTGCGGTTCGACGCGCTGTTTACGTTTATCTTCTCTCCCCGGCCCGGTACGCCTGCCGCCAAGCTGGACGACCCCGTTCCCCGCGCTGAAAAGCAGGTGTGGTTCGACCGGCTGTGCGACGCCCAGAATAAAATTTCGGAGGAAATTCACGCCCAGTATGTGGGCCGCACCCTCCGCTGCTTGATCGACGGCCAGAGCGACGACAGCCGCTGGCCGCTGACGGCCCGCACCGCCGGAGGACGGCTGGTGCATCTGGTGGGCGACGCGTCCGCCATCGGCAATTATCATGATGTAAAAATCACCGACAGCAACACCTGGGCGCTGTTCGGCGAGATGGTATAAAGTTTTCTCTGTCATTCCGAGACCAGTCCTCAGACTGGCCGTGGGAATCCGTTCTCTTAACAATGCGGTGGAAATTCAGATGGATGCTACGGCGGCATAGCCGCCGAGATCGGAGGCTGAAAACATGCCACCGGCA
>ERZ1504283.441-NODE-441-length-11188-cov-4.370790_pt1 | contig 11188 bp, 9 predicted proteins | sample MGYA00571869_ERZ1504283 | MGnify/ENA primary metagenome ERZ1504283 (study PRJEB39906, sample SAMEA3182110) | gut metagenome | biome: human; feature: gut; material: Stool; isolation source: human stools | place: Canada | collected 2013-04-23 ...
GGACCCAAGGATACATTGCAAGGTCTCCGTCCTGACGAACGCTGTCATGCGTGACTGTCAGCATAGACACCGGCGCAAATCCGTCCGTGCCTTTCTTGTAGGTATTGACCTTGGACATGGCATACTGGTAGTCCATTCGGTGCGGAAATTTGAGCGCAGTCCCAATGTCCGCATCCGCGATAGCAGTGCGGGCTTCTTTCAGAACTGTGCCGGCTGCCATGAGGATATCTTTCTTTTCTGCTCCCTTAACGGCCTTGGCCACAATGCTTACGCTCTTGCTCAGAAGACTGCCATAAGCCTTTGCAACGCTGGCAGTGCGATGAATCGACTTCATCAGACCATTGACAGCATTGGGGGCCAAAACAGTCTCCCAGGGCTTCTGCGCATCCTTCGCGACACGTCCAATCAGCGGAACAGCCATCGTACCGACATTGCAGCGGCAAACGGTGAGCCATTCGTCGAACATGGTCGGGTCAATATTCACGGAACAGGTGACACTTTTATCGCCCGTTCCCTTCGTGAAATCACAGATGACCATTTCGATGACAGAGGGAAAGGTCTTTCCTCCATTTTTCTTGCCGCCAGACTGGTGCATTATCGCATACTCGTCAGGCAGCGACCGGCTCAGCTTGTCGCGAAAGTCAACGACTTTATCTTTGCCGTTACACTTGGTAATCACATTTGTTACCATTTTTTCTGATTCTCCTTACTTGTTATTTTTTTGATTTATATAAAAGCCTGCGCCCGTTGGGTGCAGACTGAACTTTCATTATGTTTGTGATACTTCCTTTGTATGGTCTCAGCATACCGACTTTTTTCTCGCTTACAGAATTACGCTGTGCAGGAATATAGGTTCTTAGGAATAGAAGTACCCAAGAACCAAAGAAGGGCAAAAAGAAATCCGGGCCAGAAGGCCCGGATTATCTCAAATATTGCGCAGAATCCTCTTCTTCACCATCCCTGTGAGCATCTTCGGAAATTTGCTCAGGTCGGTGATGTCGAGAAAGCCGTCACCGTAAATTGCCTGGATGTGCTCCTTGTCGTTGCCAATAGCTGCCGCAAAAACCTCGATACCGTTCCGTCGTGCGGATTTCACGATATTCTGGATATCTGCTCTGGCACTACTGCCAGAATAGTTTCCGTCATTAGGCTGTCCGTCGCTGATGACAAACATCAGCTTGACCTCCTCCGGTCTCTTTGCCAGAAGGCCAACGGAGGCTGCGATGGCAGCGCCATCACGGTTACAGCCCCCTGTGCTCAGTTTGGCAAGCCGGAAGGCATCCTGCTTCCCGATGGCATCAAAGCGGGAGAACACATAGTATTCGGCACATCCCCTTGTCTGGGTATTGTGGCCGGCAACCATGACTGGAATGCCCAGTCCCGTCGCAAAGTCATAGAGTAGCATGGCCGCCCGCATTGCGGAGTTCATCCGTGCGCCCTGCATGGAGCCGGACATATCAACCAGAACGCTGACCGCCATAGACGGATAGTCCTGCGGTAGCTTCTTGCTGGCATAGAACTTCTGGTCCGGACGATAGGCATTCTTGATTTCAAGACGGTTGCCAATGATGCGGTGATGAAGGATAGAACCCTGCTGGATATCAGCCAGAGCTTCCCGAATGAGTTTCTGAAGCCTGCGGGAATATCCCTTCAGGTCAGCCATCTGCCGCTCATACAGCTTTTTGTCCTGCTCTGTAACGCCTAAGATGCGATGGGGCCTGATATGGCCTCGATGCGTGGGACCAAGCTCCAACTGGGGGATTTCTGCCATCAGGTCGGACGTAATGTCCGCCTCCAGCTTTTCCTCCGCCTTCTGGTCGCTGATGCCCCGTGCGATAGCTTCCAAGGCCTCTTTGATTTGCTTGTCCGTCCCATTCGTATTCGCCGAAGCCTTCGTCTGGGAGGGAGTTTTCTGTCCGCCTTGCGCCTGCTGACCCTTTTGGGCCTGCTTGTGATTTGCGGAAGCAACTTTGGACGTGGACTGGTTCTGCGGGGCGGCGTTCGCACCGGTATTCGATGCGGTCTGAACAAGGCCGTTTACAACAGCCTGAATAGCAGCGGCAGAATGATTCATCGACTGAGTGTTGCCGGAGCTGTTCGGATTCCCGCTTCCAGGATTTCCGTTTGAGCCGGTCTGCCCATCGCTGGAATCGCCGTTGCTGTTGCTCTGGGGATTTCCCGCTCCCGTCTGATTCTGTTGCTGTTCCGCTTCATCCAGGGCCTCTTTGATGATGGGCCACATGATAAGAAAGATTTCGTTGATTTGCGTAAAACGATATGCAACGTCATCTGTCCATCTGGCCTGACTCAAGGGCTTTGCCATGTCAATGACCATCTTCATGATGTCGTTGTCACACACGCACTGTTCAAGGTCTCTTGCGAAGACATCCTCGAATCGGGCAAACTCAAGCATCAGGGCATAGAGCTTTTGCAGCTTGGTTGCCTTATCATTTGCGAGGATGTTTTCCGCATAATCGAAACTGCGAAACAGGGCCTCACGCGATGTTGCGATTCCCTTTTCCACTATGCCGCCGAACTCGTCGATGATTTTGCCTTCATCGTGCGGGTCATCAATGGTGTTGGTCACATCGTTGAAAATCTGCTGAAACAGTGGCCGGTACGCACTGTTTTGAAGCGCATCCTTCATTTCAGTCAATGCGTCAACCTCTGCCTGAGTCTTTGGCACCGGCAGTTCTCCGTAGAACTCTCCGGCCTTGATTTTATCAATGGCCTTCTGCTCCTCTGCAAAATCGCAATAAATGATATGTGCAATTTCGTGGAAATGGATACCCAGCAGAGCCGTAAACTTGGCATAGATGTCATTGTACGCCTCCGTGATGGTATTTTCAGGTACGAGATACTCCTTCTTTCCGTCCGTCCAGCCTGGTGCAATGCCTGTCGGCAGAATTGTCAGGGACAGTCGCTTAGTGATGCCGCAATGCCGCAACAGCGTCTCCCCCATCTTTTGCAGATAGCTGGAAAACTCAGCGGAGTGGAAGATTTCTTCGGAACTCAAGTTCTTGCGCTCTTCAGAACTCAGCTTCCTGAGCTGGTGTTCGTATTTCATATTCTTTCTCCTTTTTCAGAGAATGGGGACCATGCGGCCCCCATTCTCAGCGTATTGTGTGGAAAATCAGAGATACAGGTCCACAACGGAACCCATAATCTCCTCTTGCTCCTCTACGACAGAAGTTGCCTTCGACACGACGCAGCAGCGGCAGTTCTCACGGACATTACTCATGCCATCGACCTGTACCGACTGTGCCCACATCTCAAGCTCCGTCGCAGAGATAGAGCCTTCCGTAATATCATTCTCCTTGCAGTGCTTGGAAATTGCCAGCCAGACCGTATACATCTTCTCCAGCAAATCCTTGTCAGGGAAACCGGTGTTATACCGAACACGGGCCAACAGCGTCTCCTTCGTCAGCTCATAAGAGTCAATGACGAAAGCACAGCGACGGATTACAGACGGGTCAACCGGACGACAGGAAGCATAGCCGACGTTATCGGTATAAACAACCATCGCATCCGGATGACGGCGCACGAAGCGCCCATCAACCAGCGGAATCATCGCCCCTGCGCGGTCGTATTCGTTCAGACCGACGAGCACGCCAGCGTCGCGGATACGGGAAATCTCCTGTACCTCAACGATGTAGCCGTGTTCCAGCGCCTTGACATAGTTCGACTCAACGAACTTGTAGCGCGCCACAGAGCCGTTACTCGCCGCCGCCTTGCCATACGCCTCAAGGGCCATCTGGCAGGTCGCGTCTTCGTCCTCCACGCCGGTGAGCTTGAAGTAAGCACTGGCGGGGTCCGCCGCGATTTCCGCGAAGTCAGGCAGTTCCGCTGTGTGCGCCCCATCCGTATCGGGAATGATATCGGAGAGGAAGTTCTGCGTCTCCATCGTGGAATTGCACGTCATACGCAGCAGCGGGATATTCAGGAACCCAGCCATCAGTTCAACACCCGTGGACTTACCATAGGAGGTAATGCCGCGCCACATGAAGTTATTCATGGGACGCTTATCCTTTCTGGTATTCACGAACTTTTTGGCAATGTCGATTGCCTCCGGCGCGACGGGATAATCGTCTGGGAACTGAGGAATGAGCGCCCGCTCCGCCGCTGACCAGCTGTGACTGGCTGCGAACGCGGAAAACAGCTTCTTTGCGCTTGCGAATGTGTGCGCCTTTGTTGCTGTTACGCGGATACTGCCGCACAGGACACACGCCTTGCCGCACAGCTCCGTGCCGGACAGAGAACCGCTTTTGACGCTGGTTCCCGTGAGGATATCAATATTCCCACCGGGAACCTTGACCTCGACCTCGTTGTTGTTCAGCATCACCACCAGCGTGTCGCAGATGCGGCGGAAACAGCCCTCGTCAAAAGGCGTTCCCGCGGTATACTGCTGCGTGATAGCGTTGAGGTCAGTACCAACACCGTTCCAAATGGAAGTGGCGATAGGCAACAGGCACAGATAGATAGGTGCGAGGTTGACCTCGCAGCTTCGGTCAATCGTGGGGAGCGACGTAAAGGTATAGTCCGCAGTTCCCACAACCGGCTTCGCAATGGCCGCACGAAGGCGGACCGTCTTGCCGTTCGGGTCCGGACGGTTCACCGTCGCAATCAGGACCGTACCATCCGCCTGCGGAAGCTCCGCTGCGTAGGTAGAGCCGCCGACATCGACCAGCGCCATATCAGCGTGTTCGCCCTTCATCCATGCCACAACCGCCTGTGCGGCGTATGCGTTCAACGCGACATTGCCGCCACCGTTTCGGAGTGCCGAGAACATAGCTGGCTCCTTTACTGTCGGAGCATAGTTCTGAACCTCTTTCGGGAATCTGGCAACTGACCAACTGGCAGACGGCGTATTCAAAGTGTGATTCATAGTTTCTTTCTCCTTTCACTCATTAACGGGCGTTTGCAGCAGACAGATTCCGCCACACGCGAAACAGATGCGCGAGATAACTCTCCGCTTCCTGTCTCTCCATGAAACCGGAACCCGTCAGGTACTTCATTGCACTTTCCTTGCTGCCACGGGATTCGCCGTCGATGACATAACCCATTGCTTTCGTAAAGTAGTCATTTGTAAACATTTTTTCATTTCTCCTTTTTGTTTTGTGTGATTTGGGATATATAAAAAGCCAGTATCCGTAAAGGATGCTGACTGAACTTTCTTTATGTTTGCGATACTTCTTTTGTATGGTCACAGCATACCGGCCTTTTTGCCATTTGCAGAATTGTGATAAACAGGAATACAGGTTCCTGAGTTCCGAGGTGCCTGAGTGTTTCGGCAAAAAAACAGCAGCACCCATCCGGTATGGATAGATGCCGCTGGAAGATGTACTCACATCTGCAAATAGGCATATAACAGATGCGGTGTTTTTTCGTTGATGTAGACGAGATATGGGCAATTCGGATAAAACGTCACCTTGCGGGGAAGTGTAAAGGTGAAATAAGACGGAACATCATCGTCTGTCCGGAAACACACTTTCGTGGAGCCTTTCAATCCGTTGGAAATTGCGTTTGTCTGTACGCTGTAGCAAATCATCGGCAGTTCCCTAATAGTGCCGTCCTTAAAATCCAACCGCAGAGAAACCGCACAGTATAGAAGATAGACGGGGAAAAGAAGAAACATGAGCAGCCGCACGGATAGAAGCGTGATGGACAACACGATGACTGTCAGCGTCATCAGTACCGCGACCGTACAGAGCATGACTTCCTTGGACTGCAAGGCGGTCGGCAGCTCGATGTCCCGCAGCTCCTGCCAGATAGATTTCTTCTCCCCCTCCGGTTCCGGTGCCGAGTCCGAAGCCTGTTTCCCTGCGGCATTTTCGGCCCGATTGGCGTCATCCTGCTCCAGCAGGGCACGGAGATGCGGGAATTCAATAATTTTTGACTTCTTCGGCATGACTACCTCCCAAAAGCGGTTCACCGTTTATCGTGAGTGAGTGGAAATATTCGTATGTTTTGGGCGTGCTTTTTTTCAGAAGCTGCATGGACTTGCTGCCATCCGAATGTGTCAGCAGATAAGCGAAATAATCTGCAAAATATTCGTTGCTGCTTGTTTTGGCATAGCTGCGGAAGGGTGCATCTTTTGCTTCTGCGTTGAAGAGTTCCTGACTTCTGGCAGGAAAGCTGAGCAGTTCCCCTGCTATAAAATGCCCGAACTCATGCAGGACTGCCCCCGCTTCCGAAACATAAATGGTTCGCTCCTGATAGCTGGTGACGCCGGTGCAGGACACATTATACAGCTTGCCCATTTTCGCCGTATACGCATGGTCGATAACGAGCTTCCATCCGTGCTCATTGAACGCATTGAGGACGGTATCCGGAAGATAGCGCAGTTCCATAAGATAATCGTTGAGATTCGCGTCAGAGCGATTTTCGCACACGACCGGAGATTTAGGCGCTTCGACCACAAATTGATGTGTCAATGTCTCATATAGATAGACAGCCGCCTCTCCCCTCGTTACTCTTTCACCTACGGTCGAGGACACAGAACATAAGCCCAGCTCTTGTCCAACACGCAGGACATTTTCCTCACGGCTAAGTGCCTTCCCTCCATAGAGTACATTGTCGTAGACCGGTATCTGTGCGGCATCGAACGCACTTTCCAGAACCGCACTCCGGCAGAGTTGTGTTTCTGGTGAGACGACAGCAGTCTCACTCAGCCAACCGTTGCCGTAAGCAGCATCCACGCCGCTCTGACTCTGCTCCATCCATCCATTGCCTTTCATTTGGACACCATAGGCTCGGCAGAGCATGACCGCCCATTGCCGAACGGTAATGGGGGCGTCCGGGGAGAACTGGCCGACGCCAGTCCCTGTGACGATTTGCCGTTCTGAGAGATAGACAACGCTATCATGATACGGTGCCGTTTCTGGCACATCGGAAAAGCCGGCGTCAGTGGCAGACGCTGTAACGGGAAAAGCCAGTATCAGCGCCAGAGTAAGAATTGCCTGCACTGTTCTTCGCAGACCTCGAAACATCAATCGCCGCCTCCTTCCGCAGCCGTCTCAGCGTTTGCGTGGATGGCATCCCGAATCGTCTCCGCCAGCGCCCTTGCCTGCGCTGCGTATTCGCGCTTTGCGTCGGTCGTCGTGTCAATGTCGGAATCGTCGTGGAGCTTATATTTGATGGAAATGGACTTATCGGACAGGTCGCCGATTGCGTCCGATTGGTCGGTGCCGATTTTGATACGAATATAGGCGGGCGTCAGGGTATCCGCCAGCGTTTCATCTTCCAAAAGCGCCGCTCGGAGGTAATTGAGCTGTTCACCAGCAGGAATCTCCATCAACTTGGTGTATTCGTCGTAGATGCTGACCTGCTCCGCGTTCAGGATATCGCACACAATGACATTCTGCATTTCGTAGGTGTCAATGGAAACACTTTGATAGATGGTCGTCTGATGCGTCATTCCGGGAATGTTCGGAGAATCATCCGGGGCTTCCGTCTGCCGGACAGTCTCCTTTTTTATCGTCATATCAACTTTCGCGCCAAAATTGAGGAGAACGCTGCTCGCGGTTTCATCGTCCAGAGGGGCTGTCACATAGACCTTCCCCTGTTGCTCATTCACCCACGGATTCTTCGGCGGCGTGTATGCACTCGCCACATTGTTGTATGCAAGATACTGGCCGGTCGGGATATATGCGGTAGCATACTTGCCGATAAGGCTGGAAGCACGGTTATACTGGTAGATATTCGTTCCGCCCAGAGTAATTTGATTGTAGCTCTCTGCGCTGATGGTGGCGCTCTGAATGACGTCTTCCGTGATAACATCTCCCGGAATCAGGTCCTGCTTGACCTGAATGACCTGTATCGTGTTCAAGGACGGGTCTGGTTCATCCACGGGTTCCTGATTTTCAATCGGCGTAGGGTTAGGCGGTGTACTATTGCCGCCGAAAAGCACACTGCTCGCAATGGAGCCGATGATGAACAACACCATCATCCCGCCGATGATGACAAGCAGCTTCTTCCTGGTCAGCGGAATTTTCTCAGATAGCGGCTGGTCCAGTGACTCCTTCAAGGCGTCCAACCTGCTCCTACCGTCCTCAGATTCATCCTCAACATCGGATTTGGCCTTCCTGCGCAGCCACCTCCTTTTCCCGCTTTCTTCTTCCTCACCGTTCTCTTCTGCCGGAGCTTCCTCTTCCTGGGGCTTTTCCGGTTCTCTCTTCTTGACCCGCGCACGCTTAACCATCCAGTTTCCCTCTGAATCGAGATAGTAAATTTTCTCGTTGACTTTATCAAAAAAACCGGTCTGCGGCGTGCCGCCGAGCATGAATTGGCAGGATGGCAGTTTCTTGATTTCCTCTAACTCCTGCGCAGTAATTTTTACAGGTTCATTTGGCATCGGAATCCCTCCTTCTGTGCATATTTTATTATACCACTCAAAGGTTTAATAGTCAATTTTTACACAGCGGGTAAATTTCTGCTTGTATTGCAAGCAGAAGCCAAATCCGTTACTCAAGCAATATTTATTCATAGCAGTTGATTTTTCTCGACAATGTGTGGTATAATGTCCCGGCATGAAAGGAGGGAGTTTTTTGAACGAAGAAGAGAAGTTGAAAAACAAAGAGGTTTGCGATAAACTGACTGAGCTTTTTTCGAGAGACGTCCGGTCTATGACCAGACTTGGCGAGGCTTTTTTCAAGAAAGGGCGTAAACACAGCAGCCTTGGGAAATACTCTGACCTGTATGGCAAAAGCTATCCCCTTGCCGCAGATACCGAGACGAATTTCCGCTGTTCGCTGGACCGATTCTCAGAGAATGACAGCAATCGAATTTTTAACTTCCTTGCTGTCAGATACGGATTCAACTCTGACAGCCTGCGTCGAAAGCGCATTGTGTGGGCCAAAGGTGAGATTGAAGGATTGCTTCAAATTACCGGTCTGTCTTATCAGGAATTCTTCCGGGATGTTCTGGGTATCTCCATTCCAATGCCGTCCCCCCAGGAGCATCAGTTGATAGACCGGATGGACAACATGGGCGATGCGTCCATTGCAAAGCTGAAAGCTATCGTGGAAGACCTCGACCCACATCTGGAGCGTGCGGAGGATGGCAGCGTTTACTCCATCCCCTCCGCCAGAATCAAATCTCTCGTGCGGTATAGGAAGGCTGCAACGGAAACCAACCGAGAGTTCATCCGGAAGCTGCACGGCGACACGGAGGGCACGATGCAGACCCTCTCTGTTCGCAGAACCGCCTTTAATATTCAGCAAGTCGTTGAGGCTGCGGAACTTATGGATGCGCCCCTGTTTTGGGTGCTGTGCTGTGAGAACTTCCCGCTGTATGCGAAGCGCATCGAAACCGACTATGTGTTTGCACTTTACAAATTTCTTTCTCTGGATAACCGCAAGCTGTTTCAGACAGCAGTGGAGTGTATTTCCGCCGCTGAAAGTGAGGTGACATCCAATGTCTGAAGAAAAGGCCCTTCCGTCAGAAAAAAATACCGCAGAGCGTCCCGCTCCATTCGCTGCCATGAAAAATGAGGTCGAATTCACAAGCGGAATGGAGTCTGCCTCCGAGCAGGAGCAGAAAAAGGTCAAATCTATTCTGTTGGAAATTGAATCCGAGCTAAACGCCTACGACCGGACAACCGGCTTAAAAAAAATAGCCTTCAGCAGAAACTTTCATATCCGTCCTGACCTTCTCGAAAAAATCCGCAGCATCAGCGATATCCGCATCCAGCGGGGCATCATCAATTATTACATTGATTCTGCGGTTCATATCAAGACCTCATATATCGCCAATATGATGGACGTCAAGAAGCGTGAGAACGGTCTGACGGCGAAGGAAATTGCGAGGACGTGCAGCATCACCGCATCCCTGCTGTCACGGGGCATCAAAGACGGAGCGATTCTGCTGCCGCCCGCTTCGATTGCCGCCTTCTGCGATATCGTAACCGGGCAGTCTGTGGCGGAGACCTTTTTCGGGATGCCGCCGAAAATCATGCTCCCCCTCAATCTTGCCGAGGTCGCCTACCGGCTCCAGATAACGACTGACGTGCAATTTGAAGCTGCGGAACGTATCGCGGAGGAGCACCATATTCAGAACATCGGCATGACGATTGACAGCGTGACTATGTGGGAGCGTTTTGTGGAGTACAATACGGACCATGGGTTCACAGAAGGAAGCCTCGGTGCTGTCCCGCTCCGTCATTATGAAACCATCACACTGAGGAAACTCCAACAGGTTGCCGAAACAGAAAAAGCAGAGTCTGCCGCTCCGCAGACAGGGCGCGGACGCCGGAAAACCATGCCCACTCCGTCCGGCATCGCTCTGTTCGGATATCGGTATAACATTTCTCCCGACTACTTCCTCGCACGGGATTATGTGCTTCATAACCACGTCTTTATCCCAGGGCGTTTCTTTACCCATGACATCAACTCCGATACTCAGAAGTGCCAGGAGGTCATTGACCCGCGTATCAGACGTATCTTGGGCAGGTTGCTCTGTATGCCGACGGACGAGAGAATGACCGCGTGCGGTGAAATCATCGCAAAAACTATATAACCAAAAGATAAGCGCCGCAGACAGATGCCTGCGGCGCTGTTTTCGTGTATTGGGTATCATTGACACTCCCCACGGCTAAAGCCGGGGGATTCCTGGTTCAACGACCACAACCTTCTGCCACAGAAGAAACAAAAGGAATTACGCAATCTCCCCAAGCGTGTAGGTTTGGGCGTGTCCCGCCCTACCACGGAAAATTTAACTATGCGGATAAGCCCATTGTTTTAAGGCCTTCCGCAAGGATGTTCTGTGCCGCGTTGATGTCGCGGTCATGGAACGTGCCGCACTGCGGGCAGGTCCAGAACCGGATGCTGAGGTCTTTGACCTCCTTGTTGCGGTATCCGCAGCAACCGCAAGTCTGACTGGATGGGAAGAATCGGTCGATGATGACGAGTTTCTTGCCATACCAGTCAGCCTTGTAGGCAAGCTGCCTGCGGATTTCGCCCCATGCGGCGTCCGCAACATGGAGCGCGAGCTTATGGTTCTTCATCATGTTTTTGGAGGACAAGTCCTCCATGCAGATGATGTCATTGCTCCGCACAAGCTGCGTCGTCATCTTATGGATGGCGTCATTCCGCTGGTTGGCAATATGCTCGTGCAGCCGCGCAATCTTAACGCGAGCCTTCTCACGGTTGCGGCTCCCCTTTGATTTTCGGGAGAGCTGCCGCTGGAGGCG
>ERZ1504283.442-NODE-442-length-11171-cov-4.182080_pt1 | contig 11171 bp, 10 predicted proteins | sample MGYA00571869_ERZ1504283 | MGnify/ENA primary metagenome ERZ1504283 (study PRJEB39906, sample SAMEA3182110) | gut metagenome | biome: human; feature: gut; material: Stool; isolation source: human stools | place: Canada | collected 2013-04-23 ...
TGCCGGCGCTACATTTATCCGTACTGCGATGACGAGTTACCTCGGCAAGGCTAAGAATCTGGAAGATACCAAGCCGCTGCATACCGCAGCAGTCACGACAAATTATTCTCTGGTTTGGCGTGACAATACGCACATGAGCTATGAGACCGGTCGTTATCTCGCCGGTACATCTGTTGCAGCTAAGCTCTTCACGGATATTTTCAGCAAGGAAATTACCTTTAAAGAAGGCGCTGATTTCTACAGCGTGCTCTCCTACAACCCCAATAGCAAGGATTCCAATGTTCGTCAGGATTGGCCCGGTGAATTCACGCCGGAGATCGCCGAGATCGTAAAGGCCTCCGCCAAGGCGGCTATCGAGAATCCAACGGAGATCACAGAGCTTACGGAGTATGCCAAGGATCCCATTGAGAATCTCAAGGCGCTGGTGGAGTCTGCCGACTTTACGAACACGGAATGGAACAAAATTGCAATCGCGGCTAAGGCTGCTGAAGTGCTGTCTGAAAAGGCCGGCGCAGAGGTCACCTCTGTCAGCGTTTCCGGCAACACTGCCGCGATCACGCTGCGCTACGGCTATTCCGAAGCCACTGCAACGATCTATACCCCGAGCGATGCTGCGGCGCAGTGGACCGCCCACATCGAGTCCACCAAGCTCGGCTCCACCACGGTTCCCGGCTCTGACATGAAGTACAGCGAGGTCCCGGCTATTCAGGCGGCTCTGGCAAAAGGCTACTCCGATATCTGGGCCGCAAAGACGGCTGAGGCAGCGAATGCAGCACTGGAAGCATCCAAGGAAAATCTGTTGAAGACCGTTAAGGAATACGTAAAGTATCTCGCTGATACAGTCTACAACAACGGTGCTCCTACCGAGCTGAATGGCAACAGCTATACAGTCAGCAAAGAAAACTATGGTGTTGCCGTCGATGCTATTGACAGTGCAAACAATGTTTCCGGCGTGCTCGGTGCTTACGATGTTATGCTCGATACGCAGGTTTGCAGAACCATTTCCAGCGTCAGCATTATGCCCGACAAAGAGAGCATGGTTGGCAGCAGTACGGTAACGTTGACTATCACCAAAGCACCCACTGACGCCGTTGTGAGCGTGACCTGCGATGACAGCACTGTTGCGGTGAAGGACAACGGAGGTGGAACCTATACGGTTTCCCTGCCCAACATCACGAAGACCTACACCTTTACTGCGAGCATTGAGCAGAGCGATACTTACACGGCCGCAAGCACTTCCTGCACCGTCTCTGTGACGCGAAAATCCTCTGGAAGTAGCAGTTCCTCCAGCGGCTCTTCTGGTAGTTATGCCGTGTCCGCCTCCAGCACCAAGAACGGCGATGTGACCGTCAGCCCCAAGAACGCCTCCAAGGGCGACCGCGTGACCATCACCGTAACTCCCGATAAGGGCTACGAGTTGGACAAGCTTACCGTCAAGGACGCCAGCGGCAATAAACTCAAGCTGACCGATAAGGGCAACGGCAAGTACACCTTCACCATGCCCGGCAGCAAGGTTACTGTTTCCGCTGAGTTTGTCGAGGAGCAGGCTGCTTCCATCTTTGCGGACGTTCCCGCCGACGCTTATTATGCCAAGGCTGTGGAATGGGCTGTGAAGAAGGGCATCACCAACGGCAAAGCCAACGGCCTGTTCGGCTCCAACGATCCCTGCACCCGTGGCCAGATCGTCACCTTCCTGTGGCGTGCCGCCGGTTCTCCCGCCCCCAAGGGCACGGCTAAGGTTCCCGCCGACGTGCTCCCCGGCAGCTATTGCTATGACGCAGTGGCATGGGCGCTGGAAAACGGCATCACCAACGGTTTGGCTGACGGCACCTTCGGCGTCAACAACACCTGCACCCGCGGCCAGAGCGTGACCTTCCTGTACCGCGCCATGGGCACCGCACCCACTACGGTGAACGGCTTCACCGACGTGGAGTCCAACGCCTTCTGCGCCGAGGCTGTGGCCTGGGCTGTGGAGAACGGCGTGACCAACGGCACGTCCGCTACCACCTTCAGCCCCAGCAACGGCTGCACTCGCGCTCAGATCGTCACCTTCCTGTTCCGCACTTATCAGGGCAAGTAAGGGGCATCAGCCTGTATAATGCAAAGCGAGGTCACCAGATTTTCTGGTGGCCTCGCGCTTTGCTCATGAACGGTATTCTGTTGATGTCCTTATGCGGGAGTGCCTTTTCCTTCGGGGCTTTTTTTGTCATGTTTTAGGAGAAAAAGGGGCTGCTGCACAGTTCCGTACAACTTTTTCCGGTGGTGGGGGATGGCGAATATGGCGGACGCAATTCGTTACGGCTGCATAACAAGGAGGAATTGTATGGAAAACACAAGCAATTACGGTCTGAAGCGATGGGACGGCGGGGACCGCATCCTGCACACGGAATTCAATGACAACTGGGACAAGATCGACACGGCCATCAAGGACAGCGAGGACAAGGCCGCAGCGGCGCTGGCGGCAACTACGGCGCTGGAGCAGAAGATGGGCTTACAGCACATTCAGACGGTCAACGGCACAACCGGCGATTGCAGCATCTTCACATACAGCATCGACTGGGATCAGTGGACGGAAGTCCTTTTCTTCCTGGCCCCGAAGCTGTCCGGCAGTAATCTCACCTATCAGCTTTCATTTGAGAACCGCGCTATGACTTCAGACGGCTCCGTTTATTTCAGCGGTACCCTGGGGGGAGACAGTTCCTTTGTGGTTTACCCATCTTCCAGCAAGAACACATCGCTAAAGGGCCAATTTTTCGGCGGGAACACCTTTTCCAATCCTCGTACCTATCAGAAGCTGGGGGATCGCCTGGTCTTGTCCCCCAACGGTTCCGGCACCACGGTCAATGCGGGGACCACTTTGACGATCAACGGCAGAAAATAAGGAAGAATCCCCCCGCACCTTACGGCGCGGGGGGTATTCTTTATCTTAACTCAGATGAGTTTCGATTGTAACGGCTTTTCTGTTTATTAGAAGTCGATCGTCACAGTGACGGCCTTGCTAATAGCAGTAGCAGTCACAGTCAGAGTGGTAGTATCTGCAGCAACGATGGTGAAAGTACCACCAGCAACAGGATCAGCCACAACAGTAGGAGTCACGCCGGTCCAACCGCTACCGCTCATAACAACAGTGGCAGTCTTAGAACCAGTCGCAGACATATAAGCAGAGCTGCCGGAAACGATCTTGTTGGTGTAGCCCGCAGCGGTGGGGCCAACCTTGAAGGTCACCTTGTAGACCTGCTCCTGAGTCACAGTAACACCGGCGAAGGTCATGCCGTCATAGGTGAAGCTCCAAGTAGCACCACTCTTGGTGATGTCCTTGCAGCCCTTGTCAGCCAGGATGGCCTTGATGTCGCTGGTGGTCAGCGTGGTGGCCTTGCCGGACTCAACATAGAACTTGATGGTGGTCTTGGGAGTGTCGATATCGACGGTCTTGACCTCAATATCATCGCTCAGAGGAGGAGTCACAGGATCGGTGTTGCCATCCTTCTCATAGATGACCAGAGTCTTGACCATGTAGTCCTTGATCACAGCGTAGACAACATCGTTCTCGTCCTTAGCGATAGTGTTGTAGGAGAAGACAGAGATCTCATCGTCAGTGTTGACATAGAAGCTCTTGGCGTCCTTATCCACGGTGACGATCTCGTTCTTGTGGTTGGTGGTATCGGTGGTGCCGTTCTTCAGGGTCAGCTTACCAGCGATGTTCAGGGTGACAGTGTACTCCTTGGAGGTCTTGTCGATACCGACGCCCTGCAAGAAGCCTTCCTTATCAGTGCCGTCATAATCGTTATAAGCGGTCAGACGGGTGATGAGGCCCTTGCTGGTGTTGTCCTCGACCTCAGCATTGGCCTGGGGCATGATGAACATGACGGTCACCATGCTGTTGGACTTGCAGTACCAGTAAGCATCAACATTGTCATTGGTACCAGTGGTGCCAACCTTCACAGAAGGAGCATTCTTGATGCCGGTGTAAGCGGTGAAATCGTCGATGTCATAGCAATTCTTGCTGACGGGGGTGCCATCGCGGAGAGTAAAGGAGGTTGCAGTAGCCTTATAATCGGCAGTGTCGGAGATCACGAACACAGAGGCGCTGTTGGCATAGAACGGGCCCTGAGCGGTCACAATACCAGCCTTGTTGTTGTCCATCTTGAAGGAGGTATCATTCTCAGAAGACTTAGACTTAGCAGTGGGCAGAGCCTTCAGGGTGTACTCGCCGTCATCGTTCACCTTGTAGGTGACGATCTGAGTGGGAACCATGTCCTTCTTGGCGTTGTAGTCCTTGTCGGTGGTGACGATCTTGGTGGTGCCGTCGGTGAACAGCAGCTCAACGCGGTTGCCCAGGTACCAGTCAGTACCGCCCTTGATGTTCAGGATCAGAGCGTAATTGCCGATCTCCTCAACTTCCTCGACATAGATCATGTAGCCGTAAGCGTCCACATAGATGGTGTAGTCCTGCTTCACGGACACGTCGCTCAGGTTCTGGCCGCCGATCTGAGCGGAAGCCTTATAGCGGGTGCCATCGATGGTCAGAGCCTTCTTGTCATTGTTGTTGGTGTCGCTGTTCTCAGCAACGGTGACAGTGCCTTCCACCTTGGTAGCAGCGGCAACAGACTCGATCTCCTTCTCCTTCAGGGAGTAGGTGTACAGAACATAATCGTCAACCTCGAACTTGTCATCGGTCTCGAACTCGTTCTTGAAGTTGGCAACAACGGGACCCTCGGCGGTCACAACCACATAGGCGTCCTTCTTGTCGGTAGCCTTGACGGTCTTGTTGATGGAGCCGATGTAGGTGTTGACCTCGGTGATGATGACGGAATCGTTGTCATCATTGTAGAAGACCTCGGTCAGAACGCCGTTATCGCCGTACTTGTTCTTGTCATCACCCTTGGTGATGTCGCGAGCGGGCTGAGAAGCGTTCTCAACGCCGTCCACATAGACGGTGACCTTCTTGGCAGAGATGCTCTTGCCCAGGCCCAGATCCTTGTAGATGTCGCCGATCTCGACCTTCTTGGTGTACTCTGCTAACGAGTCCATCATGAAGGGCCAGACCCTGTATGTCCAGAAGAACATGACCGAGGGCTTCTTCGTGGACGAGGATGCCAAGGTTGTGTTCGTCCAGACCAACTCCGATAAGACCACCACTGAGTTGGCTACCGGCTCTGACGAGGTCCACCACTTCATCGACGATCTGAACAAGAAGGACAAAGCAAAGTACTCCTTCGTGATCAGCGCCATCCTGGAGAACGGTGCCGCTAAGGTGGTTGTGATCAATGACGGCATCGACAACACTGTTGGCGGTTCTACCGTGACCGGCAGCACTGACCTGGCTTCCGTTGTTCTGAGCAACGCTGGCATGGCTGGCACTGGCCTGTCCTGGAAGCTGTATATGCGTTCCGTGTCTCAGGAGACCTTCAATGTGGCTCTGAACGGCAAGGACATCGCTACTGAGTATGCTCAGGTCAGCGCTTTGATGGCTGGCAAGACTGGCTACTCCTTCTACATCGTTGTTGACGGTGTGGAGTCCAACATTGTTGCTGTCTAATTGTCTCCGACAATAAGACCACGAAATCGAGACTCATCTGAGTTGAGATAGAAAAATTCCCGCTCCGAAAGGAGCGGGAATTTTTTATTCTTTACCGTAGAGCGCTACCACATAGTAGGTTGTGTCACTCATGTTGCCCTGGAACGTAGCGTCATTGACATGGTAAAATGTCAGTGTACTGTTTTGCCAACGGAAGTTAATATCCTGCCATGTGGTTCGGCTTCCGGCATTATAGAATGCCATCGCATAGGCGGGATTGACGGTCTTATCCGTCAGAAACCAGAAAAAGCGGTTGCCGAAGATCAGCACCGCTTTCGGCTTTTTGGAAAAGGTGATGCTATTGGGGTTGTTCTGACCGTATTTGCCGTTGCCGGTGTAGCTTTGGGTCTCTATGGAGCAGTTTCCCGCCCCTGCCAGCGCCGTTTGCAGCGCCGCCTTGTCGGCATTGCTTTTCAGTGCCGCGTCGATGGCGGCGTTGTCGCGATTGAAGTCCTCCATCATGATGCGGTCCGTCTTTTCCCACTGGGTCAACTGAAAATTGGCTGTTTTGTTCATAGATAACATCCTCCTGTCACACGGATGTAACTTTGGGGGCGCCGCCGTGTGCCCACTCTGTATGAGGGGCGTTTGCTGCACGGTTTCGTGCAACGGAAGTGAAAAAACCGCCGCACCGTTCACAAATGGTTTACAAGTTTTTCATCTTCCCTTCAGATTTGGGGTGTATACTGCGTACATCAACAGGCGAGAGAGCCGTTTCCCGGCCCCGCCGCTGATCCGAGAGAAAAAGCCATTCTTTCAAATACACCCCTACGGCCCACTGCCCGCCCGGGAGGAGTCCCAAACCGGCAGACCAACGATCCCGCCGCAGGCAAGCGGCGTGTTGATAGATCTTTTCATACATGACCTCTCCAAAGCAAGGCGGGGCGGCGTTTTTCCAAACCGACGCCCCGTTTTGCCGCGTTTTGCCCGCGAGACCTGTTGAAAAATGTCAGAACAGCCAAAGGGAGACGAGGGCGGCCAGCAGCGCGGACAGCAGGCCGTGGGTCAACTTGCCCAGCAGACAGGGGGCGAGAGGGAGGTCCGTGCCGTCCAGAAGGGCGGCGGTCTGGCAGAGAACGGACAGCCCGCCCCATCCGGCGCACCCGGCGGCCAGCAGGAAGCCGGTGCGGTCACAGGTCAGGAGGGGCGTCAGGGAGAACAGCTCCCCGCAGCCCACGGCCAGGGCCGCCCATGGGCCGGGGAGGGCCGTCAGGGGCGAGATCAGCACATAGAAGAACGTGACGAAGGCGCAGACGGAGAGCATGGTCCCGGCGCTGTCCCGGACGGATGACACAAAGGCCGCTGGCAGAGAGGGGGCCTGAAAGGAAATGGCGGGGGGAACGGTTTTTCGTCCCCGGCCCAGTCCCCGGAACAGCAGCCCGGTGAGGAGGGCGGCGCAGACGTGGATCAGCCAGAGCCACAGGCCCGCCCGGACGCTGCCGAATACCCCCACGCCCAGCACGCTGATGAGGAACACGGGGTTGGAGTTGTTGCAGAAGGTCAGGAGCCGCTCCGCCTCCTGCCGGGTCAGGTCCCCGGAGGCGTACAGCTCCGCCGCTGTGCGGGCGCCGATGGGATAGCCTCCCACCAGCCCCAGCAGCAGCGCGGACCCGGCGCAGCCGGGCAAGCGGAACAGGGACGCCATCAGGCCAGCCATATCGGGCGCCAGCCATTGTCCGAAGCCCAGCCGCACCAGCAGACCGGTGACGACCATGAAGGGGAACAGGGCGGGGATCACCGTCCCGGCGCAGAGGGTCAGGGCCTTGGCTGCCTCGAGCCGCAGCTGTCTGGCATCCGCCAGAAACCAGACCAGGATCCCGCACAGGATCAGGCACACATCCGTCCGTATCCGCCGTTTCATACGCATCACCCGCTATACCCTATGCGGGGCGGGGGCGGTTCATACGGCGGGACAGGCAAGCCAGGGGGAATTTCCGCATAGAGTTCGGTGAGGTGAGAGCATGGAGAAAAAACGGGACCGGGAGCAGGGCGGTATTCTGGGCGGCGTGGCGGAGCTGTTTGATCTGCCGGTGGATGTGGTGGCGGGCCTGCCCCGATTGGAGCTGATCGGGAACCGGCAGCTATATCTGGAACGCCACACGGGCCTGCTGGCTTACAGCGATACCCAAATCGATGCCAACACAGGCTTCGGCGTTCTGCGAATTCGCGGAGAACGGCTGACGCTGGTGGCCATGACGGGAGAAGAACTGCGGATCGGCGGGAAGATCGACGGCGTGGAGTGGGTGTCATGCTGAAGGAACTTATCAACAGGGCCCGGGGACAGGTGTGGCTCCGGGTGACATGCCCCTACCCGGAACGGGTGCTGAATCTGTGCTCCGCCCGGAAGCTGGCCTTCTGGGATCTGGAATGGGAGGGGGCGGAGACCTTTACCTGCCGCATGAGCCGGAGGGATCACCGCATCCTCAGCCGCGCGGCGGAAAAGCTGGACTGTACGATCGAAATCGTGCGGCGGGAGGGCGCGCCCTACACGCTGGCAAAGCTGCGGCACCGTCAGGCCTTGGCGGTAGGCATCGCGGCGTGCGGAACGGCGGTGCTGATCGGGTCCTTCTTCGTGTGGGATATTCAGATTGCCGGGAATGAAACGGTGCCGCGGGAGGTGATCCTGCGATCCCTGGAGAAAAACGGCGTTCATCGGGGGTGCTTCGGCTTCGCCCTGAATGGGGAGGACATCCGCAACCATGTGCTGCTGGAGATCCCGGAGCTGAGCTGGGTGGCGGTGAACGTATCCGGCTGCCGGGCCAATGTGGAAGTCCGGGAGCGGCGGACGGCCCCGAAGCCGCTGGACCGGAAAATACCGTGCAATTTAGTGGCCCGGCGGGACGGGCTGGTGCTGCGGGTGCAGGCACTGGGGGGCGTCCCTCAGGTGCTGCAGGGAATGTCGGTGACGGAGGGGCAGCTTTTGATCTCCGGCGTGGAGGACACAGGGACCTTCGGTACCCGGTTCACAGCGGGACTTGGGTCCGTGGAAGGGCGGACGTGGTACACCCTGACGGCCAACGTGCCCCTCACCGGGGCAGAAAAACGGTATACCGGACGGGAAAAGCGGCTCCGTTCCGTGATTTTCGGCAGCCGCCGGATAAAATTCTTTGCAAACAGTAGCATTGACAGCGGCCAGTGTGATAAAATAACCGAGAGAACGCCGGTTCGGGTGTGCGGGATCCCGCTGCCGATCACATGGGAGACGGAGACTCTCCGGTTTTACGAAACGGAGCCGGTGACGGTCACGCAGGCCCGGCGGCAGAAGGAGACGGGGGCGGCGCTGGAAGCGTATCTCCACAGCCTTGTGGACCCCTACGGCGAGGTAACGGCCAGTCAGGTGGCCTCCCGGCTCCGGGGGGATGTCCTGACGGTGACACTGACGGCGGAGTGCCGGGAGGAACTCGGGACGCAGGCCCCTATTTATACAGCAAATGAACCGGACGGCGCGTCCGGATAACTTTAGGAGTGATGGCATGGAACAGAGGATCAGCATTGAGCGGATGGAGCAGGCCGTAAATATTTTCGGCTCCTTTGACGAGAACATCCGCCTGCTGGAAAAGGAATTTAATGTGACGGTGACCAACCGGGACGGCGAGCTGCGGATCAGTGGCGAGGCGGAGGACGTGATGCACGCCGCCAAAGCGGTGCAGGCCATGCTGACCCTGTCCTCCCGGGGGGAGGCACTGGGGGAGCAGAACGTCCGCTATATCATCGACATGGTCCGCACCGGAAAAGAAGAACAGATCAGCGAACTGGCGGGGGATGTGCTGTGCATTTCCGCCAAGGGCCGCCCGGTGAAGCCGAAAACGCTGGGCCAGAAGGAATATATCGCATCGGTGCTGAAAAATACCGTTACCATCGGCGTAGGCCCCGCCGGTACCGGCAAAACGTATCTGGCGGTGGCGGCGGCAGTGCAGGCCTTCCGGGAAAAACAGGTGAACCGCATCATCCTCACCCGTCCTGCGGTGGAGGCCGGGGAGCGGCTGGGCTTTCTGCCCGGCGACCTGCAAAGCAAGGTGGACCCGTACCTGCGGCCGCTGTACGATGCCCTGTTTGATATGCTGGGGGCGGAGACCTACCAGAAGTATCTGGAGCGGGGCAACATTGAGGTGGCGCCCCTGGCCTATATGCGGGGCCGGACGCTGGACGACAGCTTCATCATTCTGGACGAGGCTCAGAATACCAGCCGGGAGCAGATGAAAATGTTCCTGACCCGGTTGGGCTTCGGCTCCAAGATCGTCATTACCGGCGATGTGACCCAGATCGATCTGCCGGACGGCAAGCCCTCCGGCCTGCGGGAGGCCATGCGGGTGCTGAAAAAGGTGGAGGGCATCGGTATCTGCGAGCTGACCAACGCCGACGTGGTGCGTCATGTGATGGTCCAGCGGATCGTGAAGGCCTATGAAGAATACGAAACTGCCAAAAACGGCGGAAAGGGGAAGAAATAATGGCAAAACGGCACTATATTCCCATCACCGCCGACGTGCCGGGGGTGAATGAGGGCCAGCGGGCCTTTATCCGCAAGGTCATCCGCACCGCTCTGGCGGCAGAGGGGGTGGATTTTCCCTGTGAGGTGGACGTGCTGCTGACCAATGACGAGGCCATCCATCAAATCAATCTGGATATGCGGGAAGTAGACCGGGCCACGGATGTGCTCAGTTTCCCGGAGTTTGACCTGCAGCCCGGCGAGCTGCCCGACGGGGAGGACGCCGACCCCGGCACCGGACTGGTGCCCTTGGGGGACATGGTGATCTCCATGGAGCGCGTGGCGGCGCAGGCCAAGGAGTACGGCCATTCCAACCGCCGGGAGCTGGCGTATCTGGTGGTGCACTCCGTGCTGCACCTGCTGGGCTATGACCATCTGGACGAAGGCCCGCAGAAAAAGCAGATGCGGGCAAGAGAGGAAGCTATATTGGCGGAACTGGGGATCACCCGGGAGGACTGATATGGGAAAATTTGCGTTATATACGGTTGGGTTCGCTTTACTTGCCTGTGTGCCGGCGATACTGTTGGCAGGGATGTTCAGCGGCGGTGGGGGAGATGTCGCACCATTTTTGCTGGGGCTGCTGGCGGTGGGAGCCGTTTTGGCGGGAGCCGTCTGTCTGAAGGACAAGCTGGATCGAATGGAGGAAACGCTGAAAGCGGTGTCCAAGACCCTCCAAGAGGTCAAAACAGAATTGGAAACAGTGAAGGGACGGCAGGAAGTCGCGGAGATCAAGCTGGATACTGTGGCGGCGAAGCTGGATACGGCCCGCGATATAGATTGAGTGTGTCACACAGGCGGAGATCTGGCCATATACTGTCCTGAGGTGATGGGATGAACGTATTTCGGGACGGCGTGATCGCCTTTTTCTCCGCCGTGGGGATGACCACGGTGGTATGGCTGCTGGCGGGAGCGGTGCTCCACGCGGGGCGGCCCACGATCCCGGGGCTTTTGCTGGTACTGCCTGTGCGGGGTGAGGCGTTAGCCTTGGAGCACGATGTCCGGGAGCTGCGCCGGGTGCGGAGCAGTCTGCCGGGTGCGCGGATCGTCATTGCCGACTGCGGCCTGACGGCGGAGGCCAGGGGCCTTGCCGACTATCTGGCGGAGCGG
>ERZ1504283.452-NODE-452-length-11003-cov-3.908659_pt1 | contig 11003 bp, 6 predicted proteins | sample MGYA00571869_ERZ1504283 | MGnify/ENA primary metagenome ERZ1504283 (study PRJEB39906, sample SAMEA3182110) | gut metagenome | biome: human; feature: gut; material: Stool; isolation source: human stools | place: Canada | collected 2013-04-23 ...
CCGGAATCTCCCTTTCTCCCGGATTCCGCGTCTTCCAGCAAACCGCGGTACAGACACAGAAAGCCCAGCCAGACGGCGGCGCCCCAGGAATAGTTGGTGGCTCCGGAGAGCCAGTAAATCGTGACGCCGGGCCGGGCCGTGCACGTGAACAGCAGGAGAAGCCCCAATCCGAACAGACGCACGTCCGGCCAGGAACGGGGATCCACCCTGCGCCCGGAAGCCAGATAAAACATCATCAGCGCAAGACCGACCTGCACAAAGGGGTTGAGCAGCATGAAGAGCCATTTTCCCGCCGTCGCTACGGCAAAGGCCAGGTATTCCCCGATTCTGGGATTCCAGGTCATGTAGGAGGCTACGCAGCGCTCCCAGACCAGGCTGAAAGAGAAGCAGTGCTCCATGCCCGTCAGGGCATGATGGTACGTATCGGAAGTGAGAGGACTCCACCAGCTGAGCAGCGCCGTATATAATAAGGCGACTGCGGTCAGCGCCCAAAACCACACCCTGGACGTGCGGGGGGACATCATCAGCTCGGATCCGGTTTCCTTTTCCGCAGAGCGGGAGGCAGATCCAGATCTTCCCCGTCCAGAATGAGAGGACGCACACGGGCAAAAAGGCCGTGGCCCGCACGCTCTTCTTCCCCTTCCTCCGGAGGCAAGCCCTCTTCCAGTTCCTTGATATCAGGCATCGTGTCTGATTCCAACTCCGACTCCATTTCAGAACTTTGCGCAACAGGCGCGGATTCCAGAAGCGTTTCCTGCGCATCCGGCATATCGGAGACAGGCCTTACAGGCACCAGTTCCTCTTCCAATTCACGTTCATCCCTCCTGGGGACGGGGACGGAAAGGTCCGGCTCCGGATGCCGTTCCGGTTCGTCAACCGGGGCAGGAGGCGCGGGCTGAATAATAGTTTTTCCCTCTCCGAGGAAAGATTTTTCCTCCGGCACAAGCACTGTCTGCGGCTCCGCCTCCCGCTGAAACGCAACAGACGGGGAAACAGATGGCTCTACCACAGGCACGACGCCCAGCACGGTCAGGGACAGGCGGTCTTCCGGCTGCTGCGCCACGGAAGCGCCGATGTGGAGGCGCACGCCCCTTCCCAGGATTTCCGCCACACCGTCCACCAGGTCTTCCAGACGCTGCAGCGTCAGGGAACCTCCGCCGCGCACCAGAACCAGAACATCGTCCACTTCTCCCAAACGTTTTTCCAGAAAAAGCGGTGAATGACGGACCTGGTCCAATATATCCGCCACGGACGCATCCGCAGACGCTTCACCCACGCCAAAGGTGCAAATCCCTTTTCCCGTTCCGGCTACGCTGAGCAGGTCGTCCAGCCCCACCCGAAGCAGGGTTCCGGAAGAATTCAACAGAGACGGCACAATAAGCACGGCGCGGGCAATAAGGGCATTAACCACGGAAAAGGCTTCCAGCACCCCCTTGTCAGGGTCTATGAGGCTTTCCATGGCGTCATTGTCAAACCGCAGCACCATGTCGGAATACAGGACAAGCCGGGCCAAAGCTTCATCCGCCTGGGCAGCGCGCCGTTCCCCTTCAAACCTGAAGGGACGGATGACAACGCTGACGACATACGCCCCCTGCTCCTTGGCCAGGCGGGCCGCTTCCGGAGCTACGCCGGACCCCGTTCCCCCTCCCAGCCCGGCGACAAGAACAGTCAACGCGCTGCCTTCCAAAGCACGGAGAATGGAAGATTCGCTTTCACAGGCCGCCTGAGTTCCTACGGAGGCATCTCCGCCGGAACCGAGTCCCCTGGTAAGCCTGGCGCCCAAATGGACCTTGCACGGAACGGCTGAGGCGTTCAATAGCCGGGCATCAAGATTCATGGCGCAAACGGAAACTGGCTGGGGAGCCAGCAGCAGCACTTCCTCCATTACCTTGGTTCCTGCGGCCCCAATGCCGCACAGGCAGATTTTTCCGGGCAGGCCGGACGGCCCCTGGGGAGAAATTTCCAGCATGGTTGTTAATTTGGATAAAGGTTGATCAGGAGTTCTTCTTTCCGAAGAAGCCCAGCATCCGTCCCAGCCAGCTGCGCTGCTGCGGCAGCTCGGCATCCAGAATCTGGGCATACCGTATCAGGCCTATGGCCGTGCAGTAGCGCGGATCATCCAGGTAGGAAGGCGCTCCGTTTTTAACCAGCGTAGGCCGGCTGATGGCCACGCCGAACACGTGGGAGGCCAGTTCCCCCACGCCGCGCATCAGGCTGGCGCCCCCGCACAGGTAAACGCCGTGGCAGCGGTTGCCCTTGAAGGTGTCCTTGGGCAGGGAGGATTTGACCAGATTGAAAATTTCCAGCAGTCGGGAACGGATGATTTCATTCAGCACGTTGCGTTCGATGGCGGCATCCTTCATATGCCCGTCTCCACGCACGCGCACCATCTCGTTGGTTTTCCCGGAAAAGCTGTTGGCGTCCCCTTCCGTCTTCTTGAGCAGTTCCGCCTGGGCCAGAGGAATGCCGGTCATCAGCGTGATGTCGTTGGAAATGTGGTCGCCGCCCAGCGGCACGCATCCGGAGGCCACAAGCTGGCCGTCCAGGTAAAGCACATAGTCCGTCGTGCCCGCACCCATGTCAATAAGCAGGGCGCCCGCCTGCTTGACCTGCCTGTTGAGCACAAACTGGGCCGTGGCAATGGGGGCGAAAACCACATCCGCAATATCCAGCGGGACTTCCCGCACGCAACGGAAGGAGTTGGTGATGCGGGATTTGATTCCGTGGATGATATGGCAGTCGATGTCCAGGGTTCTTCCGGTCAATCCGGCGGGATTGGTCAGGTTCTCCTGCCCGTCCACGGAAAAGAGACCGGGCACGCGGTGCAGGACGAATTGTTCCGGCCCCAGGGCGACGTCCCGGGCGATTTCCGTCACCTCGTCCATATGCTCCTGGGAAATAATGCTTTCATCCGGGGGAAGACGGAACGTTCCCCGGTTGTTCTGCCCCACAATATGGGCGCCTGTCACGGACAGATAGACGGTCATGATATCCACGTCCGCATGGTCCTGGGCCATATTCCAGGCATCGTAAATGCACTGGATGACCTTGGAAGTGTCTTCAATCTCTCCGCGAACCACGCCCTCGCTAGGAACCTCACCCACGCCGATGATTGTCACGGTCGCATCGGGCTTCACTTCGCCCACGACCATGCAAGTCTTGCTTGTCCCTATCTCAAGCCCTACGTGAATTTTTGTCTTAGCCATGAAAATCAAGGAACTATCAACGTCCTCGCACCTGATAGCACATTACTTTCCATTATTCAAGAAAGCCTGCGCGAACATACGCAGAAAACGCGGTTTTCCTCCGCGCTGCCCCGGTTCAAAGGCCTGTGGGATGGCGCACCAGGAAGTGCCTGGTATTGCGGCCGTCCACTCTCCAGCGGGGGCCTTCGCCGCGGCGCCCGCTTCCCGTAGTGTCAAACCGGAGGCCGCAGATGACCATGAAGACGTGTCCATTCTTGGCATAAATGGAAATCCAGTCCCCGGCGCCTTTCTGCCCGTAATTCAGGAAAAGCCTGGAATGGCGGGTGGACGTAAGCAGACCGGCTTCCTTCAGCACAAAGGAAGTGCTGCCGGAACAGTCATAATGGGTATCATGATGCCTCCTGTGCCCCCCGCCCAGCCGGTACGGCTTGTTGACCAGGGAATTGGCCGCCGCAATGGCGCGCTTGACCTGCGAAGGGGCATTTCTGGGGGGAATGGCTTTCCCGTTGTGAAGCACGGCCGTCTTGCCGGGCACAAAGTGGTAGGCGGGAAGACGCGCAGGAGCTTCAACTTGTTGCTGGGAGGAGCAGGAAGAGAGAAAAAGGCCGGCCAAAAGGGCGCCAGCCACGGAGAGAGTTTTGTGGGCCGCAAATGTCATGAGAATTATAAACTGCGGAATTCCCGCCTCCTTGGCAAGAAAATAAATTTCCCCCGTCCACATTACATGGTAGACGGGGGAAAGAAATCAGCAATATTTAGCCATTGGAACGGCTGTGGGCATCTTTTTCCACGGCCGTCCACAGGGAATCCAGGGAAGCCTGGACTTTCGCCAATGCTTCCTTCACAGGATCGCCCGGTTTCCCGTGCCCGAAGAGGTAGTATTTAATCTTGGGTTCCGTTCCGGAGGGGCGCACCGCAAAACTGCGGCCGTCCGCCAGATCTACGAAAATCATTTTTTCCGCCGGAATAGGATCGCCTTCCGCATCCACCATGTCGCCCTTGGAAAAGTCCCGGATGCCGCTGACGGCTACGCCGTCCACTTCCGTGGGAGGATTGGAGGAATAGGAAGCGGCAAGGGCGGCGATTTTGGCCGCGCCGTCCGCGCCTTCCATAACCAGCGATTTTCCCATTTCCAAATACACACCAAACTGCTCAAAGAGTTCATGCAGCAGTTCCAGAAGGCTCTTGCCGATGCTTTCCGCATACGCGGCCAGTTCCGCAAAGATGATGGCGGCGGAGTTGGCGTCCTTGTCCCGCACGAAGTCCTGGGCCAGGTAGCCGTAGCTTTCCTCCCCGCCGAAGACAAAGTAACGGCTGTATTCCAGACGCAGGGCGCGCGTCTGTTCTTCGCTCATCTTGCGGTAGCCCTCCCGTTTTTCCGCCGGAATGGCCTGTTCATATTTACCGAGTTTCTGGGCAATATACTTGAACCCCGTGAGGACGTTGACCACTTCATAACCGAAGTGGTGGCCGATGGCGTCCTGAAGCCCCGTCGTCACAAAGGTTTTCACCATCACGGCGCGGGAACGGTTGGAGTCATTGATGATGCCAAGATCGGACATGCTCATGCAGCGGTACCACGCCAGCAGGGAACCGATCTGGTTGCCGGTCAGCAGGTGCATCTTTCCGTCTTCCCCGCGCACGGCCACTCCCATGCGGTCCGCATCCGGGTCCGTGGCGATGACGATGTCCGCTCCGGAAGCATCCGCCTGTTCAATAGCCAGGGCCAGAGCCGGCGGATTTTCCGGGTTGGGGGAAGCAACCGTTGGGAAACGGCCGTCCTGAACATCCTGCGCCGCCACGGTCTGCACGTTGCAGCCCAGTTCCTTCAACAGGGGCACGATGATATGGCCGCCTGTCCCGTGGAGGTTGGAGTAAACGATTTTAGCTCCCCCCTTGTTGAAAAGTTCCGGACGGAGCAGCACCGTTTTCAAGCGGTCCATGTAAATGCGGTCAAAGGAGGAATCCAGCACATGAAGGGTTCCGCGCCGGTCTTCCGGCAACGGTTCATATTCTTCGGAAGTCAGGGAATTGACCTCCCTGATCACAGCCTTGTCATGCGGAGGCACCAGCTGGGCTCCATCATTGAAGTAAGCCTTGAAACCGTTGTCATGGGAGGGGTTGTGGCTGGCGGTCAGCACCACGCCGGAATCCGCATGGAGTTCCCGGATAGCAAAGGAGATTTCAGGAGTGGCGCGAGGACTGTCAAACAAGTAAATGTCACATCCCAGGTCCGTGCCGATTTTTGCGCAGAATTCGGCAAAATCACGGGAAAAGTGGCGCGTGTCGTGTCCGATGACCAGACGGGGCTTCCTGCCCGGGTCCGTAGCCTCCACATGCTTGTTCACATAAATAATCAGACCCCGCATGGCCCGCCCCACATTGAAGTAGTTCATGCAGGCGGTTCCCACGCAGGGATATTCCGGGCGGCCGTTCACGCCGCCGTTCCCCTGCTCGGCCCGGGTGACGATGCTGCCGATGGTACGTCCTCGCAGCCCCCCCGTGCCGAAGGCCAGCGTTTTGTAAAAACGGTCGTTCAGCTCCTGCCATTCCCCGGCGGCAGCCAATTCTTCTACGGCCTCGCGCGCTATGGGGGATTTGGTACCATCCAGCAGAAGGCGGATATTGGTCCGGGAAGACTCCAAAAGCTTCCCTTCTTTAACGGCATTCATCAGAGATTCGTCCAGTGTATTCATGCTGGCGGAATAGTACATCATGCCCCTTGTTTGACAATAGCTCTTTCCATCATGGCCTGAGAAAAAACGCCATATTCATCCCGGTGCGGGCGCGGGAAATGCTTTCCTCCCCGTCCCCTTGTTATTTAAAGGGACTGGCGGTCATACAGCTCCCGGTACAACGGGCAAGAGGCATAAAGCTCTGCATGGGAACCGTCCCCGACGATGCGCCCGCCCTCAAACACCAGAATGCGCGTCGCCACGCGGATGGAACTGAAACGGTGGGCCACAATAAGCGCCGTCCTTCCCTCCACCAGCCGGTCCAGTTCCTGCTGGATCAGGGCCTCGCTTTCCGCATCCAGGGACGCGGTGGCTTCATCCAGAATCAGGATGGGAGCATCCTTCAGGAAAGCGCGGGCAATCGCTACACGCTGCCGCTGGCCGCCGGACAATCCGCTGCCTCCGTCGCCAAGCATGGTTTGATAGCCGTCCGGCATGCCCATGATGAAACCGTCCGCAGCCGCGGCGCGCGCCGCGGCCACCACCTCATCATCCGTAGCGTCCTGACGTCCCAAACGGATATTTTCCATAATGGTGCCGTGGAACAGGACGGGGTGCTGGGAGACGAAGGCGATATTCTTGCGCACATCATGCAGGGAAGCGTCCCTCACATCCACGCCATCCACGCGCAGGGCTCCGGAACTAACGTCATAAAACCTGGGAAGGAGGCTGGCAAATGTCGTCTTTCCGGCGCCGCTGGGCCCTACCAGCCCCACTACTTCCCCGGGGCGGATATGCACGTTGATGCCGTCCAGCACCTTGCGGGCGCCGTCATAGGAAAAGGAAACGCCGTCATAATCCAGGCGGCCGGCGGCGCGTCCCATAGGAACGGGATCAACGGCCTCCGGCATGGTATCCGGTTCTTTCAGGAGGTAATTGATGCGCTCCAGGGAGGCATAAGCGCTCTTCAAATTGGTGAGCGTCACGCCCAGCCGTTTGAGAGGGTCGTAACACATGAACAGGGCGGCGGCCAAAGCAGTGAAATCAGCCTTGGTGATGCCCATTTCATGCCCCCTTACCAGCAAAACGCCCAGGCCCAGCGCCGTCACCATTTCCAGCACGGGAACCAGGAAGTGCCTGTACTTCACCGTTCTGAGATTGATTTTGAAAAAACGCCGGATCAGCCCCAGGAAAAGATTTACCTGCTGTTCCTGCATTCCGTAGGAACGGATTTCACGCTGGGAGGCCAAATTTTCCTGGGCGGCGGCCGTAATATTGCCCAGTTCGTCCTGAGCCTGTTTGGACTTCTTCATCACGCGGCGGCCGAAAAAGCGGATGGGCCATATGGCCAGCGCAATCAGCCCCAGATTCATCAGGACCAAAGCCGTATTCGGATCAACAAATACCTTGTACACCAGGAAGGCAAGGGCGGTCAGCAGAGTCAGGGGCTGCTTGATGATGTCATTGGCCGCAACCACCAGCCCCCCCTGCACGTTGGCGGCGTCATTGATAAGCCGGCTGATCAGGTCTCCCCGTTTCTGGCGGTCAATGAAGGAAAGGGGCAGCGTCTGCAATTTGGAAAAGGCGTCCAGTCTGATTGCTTCCAGCACTTTCATGCTGACGATGCTGATCCAGTACACGTTGAAGAACGTGCCTATGCCCCGGACGGCGAAGACCAGAGGCAGCAGGGAGCATACAGCCAGCAGCACCGCCATGCGCATGTGTTCCGGGGCCACCAGCCGGGCGATCATGTCCTGAAGCTCCGGGGGAATCTGTGTATTGTCGAATACCACCGGAAATACTTTGGCAATCATCAGCGGAAAGCCGAAACCGCTGGCGGCGGCGGCCAGAGCCCCGGCAGCCAGAGCGGCAATGAACAGCTTCATCACGGGCTTCAAATACCGCGCATATTCAAAAAACTGTCTTAACATGAGGCGCCTCCTTCCTCCTCCGCAATCATCTGCTGCTTATTGTAAAGTTCCCGGTACAGGGGAGAAGAAGCCATCAGCTCCTCATGCGTGCCGTCTGCAACCACGCTTCCCTTCTCCAGCACCAGAATGCGGTCCGCCATCCGGATGGTGCTGAAACGGTGGGCAATAATGAACGTCGTGCGGCCGGAAGCCAGTTTCTCAATCTCCTTCTGAATCTGTTCCTCGCTCTTCATATCCAGGGAAGCCGTAGCTTCATCCAGCACCAGGATGGGAGCGTTTTTCAGAAAGGCCCTCGCCAGGGAAACGCGCTGCCGCTGGCCGCCGGAAAGCCCTTCCCCCATTTCTTGGATAAAACTGTCCACGGCGGACATGCGCCCGGCTTCTTCCACTTCCGCGTCGGAAGCGTCCGGACGGCCGATGCGTATATTATCCGCCACGGAGCCGCGGAACAGAACGGGATACTGGGAAACCAGCGCTATGTGGGAAAGAAGATCCTTTTTACCCATCTCCCGCACGTCGATGCCGTCCACCTCCACGCTGCCGGAAAGGACATCATAAAAACGGCACAGCAAATTAATGAACGTCGTCTTCCCTGCTCCGCTGGGCCCAACCAGGGCCACCACCTGCCCGGCCGGAATGCGGAGATCAATGTTCCTCATGACGGGAGAGTCCTGCTGATAACCGAAGCAAACGTTACGGAACTCCACTTCCCCCTTCCATGCCTCCGGGCTTTTTGGATTTCCCGGTTCGGGCACGTCATCCGGAGCATTCAGCACGTGGTTGATGCGTTCCAGACCGGCATTAAGGGTTTCCGCCTTGTTATGGACAGCCCCCAGCTTCTTGACCGGCTCATAGCAAAGATACATGGCCGTGGCCAGCGCGGCAAAATCCCCCATGTTCATGCCGTTCATGTTGCCAACCAGCAGGGTGGCGGCCATGGCTATGGCGCTGACGAACTCAATCAAGGGAGTCAGCAAGCTCTGCCACCTGACCGCGCCGATAGACGCCTGGATATAACGGCGGATCCTGTCCCTGAACAGCCCTATCTGCTGCTGTTCCAGTTCAAAGGCCCTGATATCCCGCTGGGAAGAGAAATTCTCCTGGAGCGTGGAGGAAAGATCCCCCTGGCTGGACTGCACCACCCGGGCGCGGGCAAGCATTTTTTTGCCGATGTACCGGATGGGAATCACGCAAACGCCTACCAGAAGCATATTCGCCAGCAGAATAAGAAACTGCTCGCTGACGGAGGCCCTGTAAATCAGAAACCCTAACGCGGCCAAAAGAGTCAGGGGCTGGATAATAAGGTCATTGGCAATCTGCACCAGGCCGCCCTGGAGAAACTGGGTATCCTGCATCAGGCGGCTCAGCAGGTCTCCCTTCTGCTGCCGGTCGTGAAAAGCCAGGGACAAATCCTGATACTTTCTGTACACCTTGAGCCGCAATGTCTCCAGCACTCCCAGCCCTATTTTGGAAAGCAAATAGACATTGACAAAAGAAGACAGGCCGCGCACCACCACCACCAGCGGGAGCATGGCCGCCGTGGCCCACACCGTCACCAGGGGCAGGTTTTCCGGGCTCACATACCACAAGAGCACCCGTTCCGCCCACGGAGGCAATGGTTTCCCGTCAAAAATCACGGGAAACATCTCCTGTAAAATCACCGGAATGCCGAAACCGCTGGCAACAGCGGCCACCACGCCTCCGACCACAGCCCACGCCAGCGTGCCCCTATAAGGAAGAAGATACTCGCGCCACAATGCCCTGGCGCGCTGGATGGAGGATTCCTGCCCCTCTGTTGACTGTTTCCTCATAAGTATTCCGAATAGCCGCGCCCGGGAACGGACGGCGCGCAATCGGCAGGGATCATACCATGAAGACCGTGAATGACAAGCTCCTTGAAATAAAAACTGCATGAGTAAAGGCATGGGGGCGGACCTCCGGTCATCCCGGCTTGCCCGCCGCCCCGTAATGGTCTACCTTTCCGTCGCATGCTGAAGACAGGATTCATCCAACCGGAAACCATTCCCGGCCACTTTCCCCGAAACCTCAGAACCATCGTGGAACTGTACCGCTCCTGCCTGGACGCAGGCGCGGAGCTCGTCCTCTGTCCGCCGCTGGCCCTCAGCGGCGTGCATACCGGTGAACTGGCTTTGCGCAGCGGCTTCCGGGCCCAGCACCGGGCGGCCCTGGCCTACCTGGCACGGGAAATAGCGGACGTCCCCCTGCTGCTGGGAGCGGCGGACGCGGAAGGAATCCGATTCCATCTGTTGAGGAACGGCCTTTCCTTTCCCCGGCAGGCCGTTATCCCTCCCGCCCCGCATGGGAACGAACGCGTCCCCGTCTTTGGCATCCGGAGAACGGAGGATGAAGCCGTTTTTTCCATCGCCCCGTGGGAAGAAAGTCCTCCGCCGCACGTTTCCTCCACATGCCTGCTGCTCCGCACGCCAGCCCATGCATGGCATGAGGGGCTGCTGGAACAGGATGAGGCAGAAGCCCGCCGTACGGCGCGGGAAACAGGTCTCCCCGTACTGACGGCCCGCCTGGCCGGGGGAGAAGGTCCGTTTCTGCTGCCCGGCGCATCTTCCGTATGGTCCGGCAACGGACATCTTCTCAAACGGCTGCGTCTTTTTGAACGGGATTCCGCCGTCATTTCACCGGGAAACTCCACAGAAACGGACTCTCCCCTGCCCTCCCCGGAAAAACAGCTCCGGCACGCCCTCCGCAAAGGGATGGAAGACTTCATTTTGAAAAGCGGGTATGGGGCCGTCTGCCTGAATTTACTGGAAAATTCCGCTTCCCTTCTGTTAGCGGAACTATTGAAGGAAACGCGGCTCTCTCTGACAGTAACGGGGTTTATCACCTCCCTGCCCGGCATTCCGGAAGAGACAAGGGAAAAGGTTCAAGCCTTCGCCGGCGCGGCAGGCATTGGCGTGCGGACGGTTTCTTCCCCTAACAAAGCCTCAGGGCTGGACGAAAGCGCCACGGCCGCATGGCTCATGCGCCAATGGGCGGAAGAAGAAGGAGCCCTGCCGCTCTCTTCTCTGACGGGAACGGATATCATGACGGCGCCTCGCTTCCTTCCTGCCGCTTTAGCCGCGGATTTCATGCCGCTGGGGGATTTATACGAGACGGAACTGACAAACCTGTTCCCCGGTTTCATTTCCCCGGCTCCGGAGGCCGCCATGCGTGAC
>ERZ1504283.486-NODE-486-length-10509-cov-3.447771_pt1 | contig 10509 bp, 8 predicted proteins | sample MGYA00571869_ERZ1504283 | MGnify/ENA primary metagenome ERZ1504283 (study PRJEB39906, sample SAMEA3182110) | gut metagenome | biome: human; feature: gut; material: Stool; isolation source: human stools | place: Canada | collected 2013-04-23 ...
GCTCGTCGATCTCGGCCTGTGAGATGGCATCATCAAAATCAGGCACGAATTCGCAAAATTCGGAACACGTTTGGTAGCCATTGGTAGCCGAAATCGCTCTTCCAAAGCCACATTTACAGTCGCATGTACAACCTTGAATGTTACAGGAGCATTTTTGAGGAGACATTTTACATGACCCCCGTCATTTTTCCGTTTTTGAAGACTTCTTCCGGGAGTGACGGAATTCAAGGCATGACCCTGTCGTGGAAATGTGCTACAAAGAGGCAATGCCCAAACCTTTCGTCATACGATGCGTTCTTGATGAACAACGCAAGGCTCAAAACAGGAAAGCGGTCTACCGTGTTTCCATACCGGCGGAGTTGTCGGAAACAGGCAAGAGGCAGAATCGTTATTTTACGACACAACGGGAAGGAAACGCTTTTGCCGCTCAGTTGCGAACGAGAAGGAATGCGGAAGGAAGCAGCGTGTTCCAGGTTTCTGCGGCAGAGGCTCAGTTGTTCCGGGAGGCGCAGGACATTCTGGAGCCTTATGGCATGGATGTGTTCGGTTTTGTGAAAGGAATGGCCCCGGTGCTGGAACTGGTGCAGGAAGTTTCGGAAATCGGACGGCTTGTCCGGATGGGGCTGGAGCAGGAAAAGAGAGACAGCAAATCCATCCCTTTTTGTGACGCAGTATCAAGGCTGCTGGAAGTAAAACAAGAAGTTCAGAAGCGTCGGGAAAGTACGCTTGCACAGATCCGCTACATAACCGGACGCATCGGCAAATGCTGTCCGGATTTCGCTGTGACATTGCTCTCTCAGCTCACGACGGAAGATTGCCGGCAGATGATCTCCCAAACCTTCAAACCTGATAAGCAGAAGAATGATGCACGGAAAATCCTCAGCAGTATCTTCAATTTTGGTATCAAGAGGAAATGGTGCCGTGACAATCCGGCTCAAGCCCTTGACATTATTTCCATTCAGGAACATGAAATCCATCCCTTGATTCCGGAAGAAATACAGGCCTTATTTATGGCGTGCCGTCCACCATCGCCGGAAGAGAAGGCTCAGCCCAAAACGAGAAAGAAAACCGTAGAAGGTGCAAGATTGGATTTGGCCTGTTGCCTGGCTCCGCTCGCGATCATGACGTTTGCCGGAATTCGCCCGCAGGAAGTAACCCGGCTGACCTGGAATGACATCTTTTTGGACACTCCGTCAAAAGTCATCAAAGTACGCAGTATGGCCTCAAAAACGGGAGGGACACGTCAAGTAAGTATATGTGCGGCATTAGAGGCTTGGTTGCGCATAGCGCCTCATCAGGAGGATAACTCCATATGCCCGCCCCAGTGGCCCGTCCGATGGGCAGGGCTTCGTTATAGAGCGGGATGGGATGCCAATGGGAAACGATGGCCTAACGACGCCTTGCGCCACACCTTCGCCAGCTACCATGTCCTTACTCATCGAGACATTCCCCGGCTTCAATTGGAAATGGGACACTCCAGCTCTACCCAGATCATGCACCGTTACATGAATCTGTCTGGGGTGGATCAAGAGATGGCGGAGCGTTTTTGGAACATCGTTCCCGAAGAAGATTTCTACGCTGACCGGAATGCATAACACTTCCTACCGATTCATAAGTCCTGGGATATCTTCTTCTCTTCTCACTTATTTTTAGTTTGTTTGTGAGAGGGAAGAGAAATAGACACCATGAAAGCGTCAAATTCAGCGGCATGATACTTCTGAACTCCCCCATGGGGACGGATCATCCTGACATGATTTGAACTCACGGCTTCTGTCAGTAACTTGCAATGGTCGATTTACTCGTATCGTAACGCTTGGCAAGAGTAGCCTGGCTTGCCCAGATGACAAAACCAGATTCGGCAGCCTGCCGGGCAAGAAGAACCTCCAGACATTCCCAAATGCCCCTTAGTTCTTCAATAATGTCTCAGCAGAGACAAATGCACCTTCTATGATTTTCATGTTACTTTTAGGATAAATCTATTATGACTCGGATTTTTGTTGGACTTTGTCCAACAAACAGGTAGCTTAAGGATATTATGAGGTTATGTTGTACTGGATCGATGTTGAGTTAGGGTAAGATTTTGTTGACTATCAACGCCTTATTATACAAAAGGTGCGTCAACGCTTTTTGCCTCAAAATCTTACATTTGAGACTCTTGCTTAGTAATATCAATTACAGAATGGTGGTTCGTATTTACCCCCTTTTCCATTACATCTGCTATTTTTGAAATATATTTTTTGATTTTATATCATACATTTTTAATTTTTATCAAAAAAATATGATATAATTATGAATGTGTGGTATTTTTATTATTTTCTTCCTCTGCTCTCTCATCTCTTTTCCCCACCCACTCACGGGTAAAGATGACAAAAACCCGTCAACGCTTTGTTTTATTTTAACACAGCAATCTTGGTACTGGAAAGCCGGCGTTATTAAATGGTGTTGTCTTTCATGATAGGAGATCCACCTCTTCAGTCATTGTCGGGCTAGTATTCATTATTCCTGTTTTTCTTACGGATCTATGAAATTGCTATCTGTGACCGTATAAGATCATTTTCAGGAACATGCTGATATTCATAGATATCCCGATCTGCTCGGTTTGCAAAGCAATGCCAGACAATGGCGACGGTCATTAAAAGGATGAACAAAAGAAAGAAGGCAAGCGCCTTGCTCCTTCTCGAAAGGACGGGCTTATCATGAACATGGGGAATTGATGGGCCGCACTCCTGCTCGATGCACCTGATAAGTTCATCATGATAGTGTGCGGCAGTTTCTCCGAGACAAATGTCCGGCACTTCCTTGTTTTTATGATCCTCCTCTTTAGTAATGGATGGTCTGTTTTTCATTGTTGTTTTCCTTGTTGGTGAAATGCGTTCCCCCGGCAGGAACATACGGCATGGCGTAAAGGTTATCAGAGACAGCACCTGCCCATGAATGATGAGCTTGATCAGCCATTGCCCCCTTTTGGGGAAGGAACTTGAAAGATGGATAATGACTGTTGCTCAATTGCCACACTTGAAGAATATCCTCGCTACAGGAATACAGCATCCCCGGCCTGTTGGCAAAAACAGCGCCGGCGCATAACGAGGACACAGTATATCGGCACATGATACTAAAGGTCTATTTTATGTTCCCTGGCTTGCCTGACCTGGATTAATCCTGCATTGAGGAGTAAAAAGACCATACTCCAGCAAATGACGGCACATATCCCCCATTTTGCATAACGCAATAATTCCGACTTATCCAACAAAGGACTGTTACAAAACATGTGAAGCCCTATCGGGATAACGGCAATTCGCCAAAAAGAGGGTTGAAGAATGGAGGGAATGTTATTCTGCCGTTGTTTCTTCATCGCAAGCCAGAACGCTCCGGCCATGATTGCCGACCAGGGAACATGAGCAAAGGGAGCAAGGATTCCTCTCAGTACCGCCGTGTTTAATGCGGAACCATATTCAGCATACATAATAATATAACCTGCTGTTTCAAAACCAGCGAAACCGGCGCCTACAGCGGCTCCACACAACATGCCGTTTAAAATTTGCCCATTCAGAAAGAATTTTCGGGCAAAGAAAATGGCAACAACAAGTTTTGCGGCTTCTTCAATGGGACCGGCCCAGTAAGCATCTCTGGGATTCCCGGAAAGCTCGTTCAAAATCATTGTAACAATCAAAGACAACATCCCTCCACCTAACACCAGGACGATAATCGAATACCACGAGATATTCCTTCTGACATTAAATTCCGCAAACAGGACAAGAATGGAAAAGGGCACAGCAAAACTTATGGAAAACAACCCACCTAATTTAGCGGTACCAGAAACTACAGGAGCGTTATTAAATGCCTCAAACATGAGTTCCCACCCGATGCACATCAACAGGGAAAGCGCGAGAATGCGGGTGAAGAGCCATGGCGAAGGCCAATCCGTAGATATTTCTTCCAGCGCCGGGGTAGATTTCGACCCGCCTGACGTAAAAAAATCTATCCTTTCCTGCGCCGTCCTGCGGCGGAATACCCCTTTGAATATGCTTTTCAAACTGAATCTTTCTACGGGAGAAAGGCCGGTCAGAGATGATAGCATTCCAAAAACCCCCACCCAGAAGGAGCTTTCCTCCTGATAGCCGCTGATAAATTCCCCTACTCTTACCCACTCGGCCATTCCCTCTTTCCACAGGAACGCCTCAGGAGAAAGCTGTCCGGTCGCGTACCAGTTGCTTATTTCCTTGAATGTATAGGGTCCCTTGCGGCTTTCTCCGCCCGATGAAAGAAAATAAGACGCTTCCTCCTTCCCCGGTCTGGAAGCGTCTGATATACCCGCCTGTTGTGAATGCGGTTCGTCCTTCTTTTTTTGAACTTCGCGAAGAGGAAGCCATGCCGGCATTCCTTCCGTCCATACCAGATCATCTCCGCTGATTCTTCGGGAAGCATATAGTTTATCTATCTTCTCCCATGGAAACGGCCCCATTTGAGTTCCGTCCGGCAGTTTGATCAAATAAGATTTCATCTTGCCTCTTCTTGTTGTGAATATTTCTTTTTCCTTTCTTGAGGACGTGGAAATGACTGAATAATTCTTTCCGTGTACCAGAACACCGCGATCGGCCATGGGATCCAAAGCCAGGAAAGAAGATCAGAAAATGGTCTAAATTCAGGGAGGGCTCCAGTAATGATACTGCCTCCAAAGGTGAGTTGTGAAAACAGCACGAAGGCAAACATCGGCCATGCTTTCAGCCGGAGGCTGGTTTGCCGGGAGGCCCGGGCAAGCCAGGAGGCGTTGTCGGCTAATCCGACAAAGCAGACATACATCCAGTATAAATTAAATACGGGAACGAACAACAGCCCCACAGCCTGCCCCGCTGAGGGGACGCGACGACCATACCGGGCAATGGGCTGTATGCATTTCCACGCCCTCCATGTATTGATCAGCAATGCAATCTGAGTATACAAAAAGAATAATATTCCTATACCTATAACCGTTAGGCTAACCCGGGCATTACCTGCATAGGTTGCTGATGCCACTATAATCAGCAACGGGGACAAAAGATACAGCATGGCCATTGTCCAGAACGCTCTCATGTCATACCTCTGCCCAGAGGGAGTACCTCTTTCATCCTGCAACGGAAGATTGCCGTATGAAGCGGTTTCTTCTAATGGAGGCGATGTTTTGGGCACAGGAGGCATTTCCGGCATTAAATGAGAATTCTTGTCATCTTCGCTTGAGCAAGAAGAACGGGAGCCTTCCCTCCTTCCTCCTGTGATTTCAGGAGAAGCAGTCTGTTGAACATTTTTCCCGATTAACGTTTCAAGCGCTTCCCATGAGGATGCGCCCATCTTGCAGCAAAGAAGAGATCCGGCCAAACGTCCGTTGCGATACAGGGCTTTCATTTGTTCTTTGGTGTAAGGGCCTTCAGTTTCTCCATCCGGCAGCGCGATCAGATAGGAGGATTCATCAGCCTCCTTCCGGGGATTGCCCTCCAAAACTTTTGCCGCAATGTCTGAATATGTGCCCCATTCAGAAGACTGGGTTTCACGAATACGGGTATCAGACCGTATGGAACCCTCTTCATGGAGAACTTGAAGCACATGCTCGGAATAGGGGCCTTGCAGATTCCCGGAATCGTCGCAAATAAAATATTTTTTCATCTTTGATTTGAAAATTGAGTTCTGATATCCGTGATGCTGTTACAATTTTCTGCGCAACCTGCAAAAAACTCCTAAAGGAATGACAATCAGGAGCCCCAGAAAAATCAACGGGAGAGCCATCCCGGAAAGCGGGCTGGAATTCGTGTCCTCTGAAACAGGATCCGTATCTTCTGAAATGCCAAGTCTCCGATAAATATCTTCCGGGCGATCCATGGAACCACCCATAATGCGGCTTCTCGCTTCGATAATGTCCCTGGCTCGTTGTCTGCATGCCAGAGACAACTTAGGGTCATAGGTTTCTTGTGAAGTGCCTATCATTTTATCAACCTCTTCCGCCCATACCTCATCTCCCATTTCCATGACAGTAGGTAACGAAGGAAAGGCTCTGGACAAACTGGGGTGATAGGCTGTTCCCTGTCCTGTTTTATTCGAAAGAGCACGGTAGTGGGCCATGTTGGTCAGGTACTGACGCATGGCCGGGTCAATGGTTCCCTTGTCGGCGTAAGCTTTCTCGGCGGCCTTTGAGATCTCGACGGGGTCCGTGGACGTCTGAATGAGGTTCCTGTTCTTCTCGTCAATTCCCTCCAAGGCTCGTGGGTCAGGAGAACCCAAGAGGCGATACACCATCCTGTTGGTGTCGGTAGCGCTCAGGTACTTGACGGGAGGATTGGCCGGTATCGCAGGCTGGGTTGGGGTCGTTGGCTGAGATGGTGTGGAAGACGCTTTTACCGCTTCCATGTTCTCTTCTGCGGCTTTTCGTTCTTCCTCTTGACTACGCCGTGCAATCTGTTGAGCTCGTTCTTCTCTTTGACGAGCGATTTCTTCCCGCTTTTCCCTAAAGCACCGCTCTTCTTGCTCTCTTTCTTTCCAAAGCCTTTCTTCTTCCTTCTCACGAGCTAACTGTTGTTCCCTTTCTTCCTGTTCACGGGCAATTTCTTCCTGCCGTCTGTCCTCTTTATCCCTGACTTCCTCAAACCGGCTTCTGAAATCTATCTCCCCATGATAGGACTCGACTATCGCCGCAACGGCAAGAGCCAGACTCTCCGCGTCCTGAGGAATGGTCTTATACAAGGTGCAGGCCAGAGTATCGCTTTGCTTCAACGCCTGGAGAAGTTCCCTCTTTCCACTAATAAGAGCATGTTCCGCGTTCAGGATAATCTCTCTTGCCTGCTTACGGGCACGATTGGCCATATAGGAGTTAGGCTCTCCCGTCAATGGATTCGGCCTCATGTTATTCTCCGCCTGGCGTTCATATTGTTCCGCTTTGGCCTTGGCTCCGGCTTGCTGCTGCAAGGCCTTTTTGTAAGCGGACTGCGCGGTAAAAAGCCGTTTGATGGATTGAATGACCTGCTCCGCCTGATTCCGCCCTGCGGGATCCAGGGACTTTTTACTCTGCTCCAATCTTTTGACGACTGTCCTGGCCCCCTCGACACTCCCTCCGCTTATTTCCTTCAAGGAACCGTCCGCGTACGGTATCCGGGGTTTTTCTTCTCTTCCGGCAGACCTGGAATCCGTCCCAACAGTATTTTTATCTGCCTCTTTTCTCTTCTGTTCTTCTTGCAAGCGTCGTTGGTTCCTCTTCTCCCTCTGTGCGGCCTGCTGTTGCTCACAGGCTGATTTTCCCATCCAGACGCCGTTGACAAAACGCTTTCCGGAATCATAGTTGTCCTGGTATTCCTGCAATCGCTTCAGCCATGGATCGAGAATAGCTGAAGACTTCGGAAAGCGTTTCCGAAAAACGCCCATCTCATATTTCTGCTTGAGGAGCATCTCATATTGAACCGAATCAGAGAGTTCTGAAGGAAGGCCATTGGGAATATCAATGTACCAATAGAGATTCTCAGGCAGGTAGATATCTTTTCCCTTTACGTTGAATATCCCTTTGTTTCCACTCAGCTTTCTCCTGCTGTACGTTGCTATTTTGGCCATGGAGTCCTCATGGAAAGCTTGATCCTTCCAGGCGACGATACCGGCGCCTTCACATAATAAGGTCGAAAAAACTGATAATCCGATGATGTAAGAAAAAACGCGTTTCATGATGTTGGTGAACGGAAGCTATGGAAGAAAATTCTTCATTTTTTACGTAAATTTTTCCTAAACAAAAACTCCTGTCTATTTTAGTTAGGATTACATTTTTTCTCCACACTTTGAATTTTGGAAGCCGGATGTTTTTCTAGAAGTTTATTCAACAGGTATTTTGCTTCCCCGTTTCCCAAATTGGCCGCTTTATTGTACCACTCGGCCGCCTTATCAAGGTTCTTGGCAACTCCATCACCCATTTCATAACAGTAGCCAAGATTAACTTGTGCTCTGGTAAATCCTTGCTCGGCTGCTTTCATGAGACAGGTCACGGCGGATTTACGATCGCCGATACTTTGAAAAGTGTTCGCTATTTCAAATTGAGCTTCCGGATCTCCCAGGTTCGCAGCCCTGGCAAGATATTCCATGTATTTTTTATCGTCTGATTTGAGCCTGTAAATTGTAGCAAGGTAAAAATGCGCACGAACATGACCTTGAACCGCTGCTTTTTCGTACCACTCGGCAGCTTTGTCGTAATCTCTGGGTACGATACCGTAAGGCCTGTCAAATACGCGTTTGGGATCGGTTGAACCATCTCCTACTTCATAAAAATACCCCAAATTGACCATGGCGCTGGAATTACCTTGCTCTGCCGATTTAAGCGTCCACTGAAAGGCAAGCTTCGGGTCTTTGGGAAAACCGTGAAGACCGAGCGTATAAAAATGACCGAGCGCATTTTGAGCAATGGCGTCTCCACCTTCTGCCGCTTTACGGTATAACTGAAGAAACATCTCCTCATTTCTGGGCTTATGGATGCCTTCTTCGTAAATTTGAGCCAAAATACATAGTGAGGCAGGGTTATTTTGAGAGGCTGCCTTTTCCCACCAGGAGATAGCCTTTTCCATATCCTTTTTCATGCCAAATGTTCCCTGAGCACAAAAAAGCCCCATGTAATGTTGTGCAGCCACTTCTCCTTGCTGCGCCGACAATTCAATCAATTTGATTCCTCTTTCCGGATCCTTTCCGATTCCATTTCCATCAATAAGGCATAAACCTAAACTGAATTGGGCTCTTTTCTCTCCCTGAGCGACGGCTTTTTCCCACCAGGATACGGCTTTTTTCATATTTTTTTCAACTCCCATGCCCGTGAAATACATACTACCGGCGCGTGACTGAGCTTCAGGAACCCCTTGACGAGCCGCTCGGAGTGTCCATTGTACCCCCAGTTGCAGATCCTGGGGAATATTTCCCAACCCATATAAATACCCATCCCGAGCAAGTTTTGGGCATACGCATCCTCTTGTTCCGCTGTTTTTGTAAGCCAGGAAATGGCAAGTTGAGGATTTTTCGGAATTCCTCCTTTCCCGTTAAGATAGTAAAGTGCCAGGGCATTCATGGCTTGGATATGACCCAATTCCGCCGCTTTCCGGTACAACTCGAAAGCCTGCCGTTCATTTTGTTCCACCATATTCCCCTGTTCATAACATTGGGCCAGAATATACAAGGCCTTGGGATGATTGAGATCGGCCGCTTTCTTCCAGTGTGAAAAGGCTTTCTTCATATCATCATTCAAGGCGTAGGAATCACCCAGCCATAACAAGGCTTCCGTATCATTTTGTTCCGCCGCCTTTGAAATCCATTTCATGGCTTCATCGTGGTCTTTCCGGCATCCTTCTCCGGAAGAATAGAAGAAACCGGTCATAAACTGTGCACGAGGCAATCCCTGTTCGGCCGCTTTCAGGAACCATCCGAAGGCTTGTTCCATATTTCTTGTTCCTGAAGTTCCTTTAGCTTCCAGTAGCCCCATGTTGAATTGGGCGTTTGCAAATCCCTGCTGAGCCGATTTAAGGAACCATTTGCGAGCTTCGGCATCATCATGATCAACGCCAAGGGCTGTCGTATATGCTACTCCCAAATTGTATTGAGCCTTGGCATGCCCTTGTTCCGCCGCTTTTCGAAACCAGAGAGCAGCTTGCTTACCATTTTTGTCCGTTCCTGTACCGAAGGCATAGCATCTGCCCAATTGAAACTGGGATTCCATGTCTCCCTCTTCAGCCTGTTTCTTTAATACGTTAAAATCGGGTAACGGCTCCGTGTCGGATAACGCCGAAATGGGTAAGGTAAATGCAACAAGAATGTAGATAAAGATATGTGTCCAGTTCATTATTTTCATGTTGTGAAAGGTGAGTAACTATGATTATTATAGAGATAATGATTGCGGGGAGATTATTTACTCTTACCCCACAGCCATGCCAGAAAACCACCAATGGGTATAATACTCAAAAAACCGGGGCCTCCCGATGAGATTCCAACACACCCCCATACTAGGAGCGCTAAACATGTAACTCCTTTCCTGAAGGCTATTAAATCTCTATTTTTCCCAGCGGTTGACTCGTTCACTTGCTGATTCGAGATAAAATCTTCTTTTTTATAATAAGGTAAACATTCCTCTTCATCGTAGGTTTTTTTAATCCTTACGACTACATCAGTTCTTCCCTTGTAGAGCTTGGAAAGGACCTGTTCGCCTACGTCAGAGAGGAATACACTGTATCTTTCTCCAATCACATACAAAGGAAAGGGCTTATGATCCATTAGGTAGGAATAATGAAGGTTATGAAGGCATTCATTTGAAATTCTGTTTTCGTAGTCATGTTGCTCCTGTCCCTCGTTTTCAATTGCGGTTCTTCTCTGACTACGAGGAGAAATTAGAATCGGGTGAGATGGCTTACATCCTCTGCCCGTTTGTACGGACGATACCCTTGCCGCCGCAGTGGATGCAGGTGGTGTTGCCGAACTTGCCGCTGCCGTTGCAAGCGGGGCAAACTTTGACTCCATCTCTTTGTCGGCATGCTG
>ERZ1504283.534-NODE-534-length-9884-cov-5.087089_pt1 | contig 9884 bp, 7 predicted proteins | sample MGYA00571869_ERZ1504283 | MGnify/ENA primary metagenome ERZ1504283 (study PRJEB39906, sample SAMEA3182110) | gut metagenome | biome: human; feature: gut; material: Stool; isolation source: human stools | place: Canada | collected 2013-04-23 ...
CGCTCCGGCGGCTTTTACGGCGGGCCAGTCCACGACACCTTGATAGCTGGAAACTTCCCCCCCGGCATAGGCGGTAACGCCGGGGGCGTCATATTGGTAAAACGGCTCCCTGCGGGTCAGGGCTTCCTCGTTGACGGAGATGCCCGGCCCCGGCGCGGTATGGGCCCACCATTCCAGAATACCCCAGATCCCAAGGCCCGCCAATACCAGCACCGCCAGCAGCCAGCCACGGCGGTTGGGCGCGGCCCGCTTGCCGCCTTTCTTTTTTTCTTCCATGTGTTTTCCCCCTCTTTTCTGCTCATAGATTACCACCGGCGGCGCTGCCTTTGGTGAACAAAGTCTGAATTTGCCGCAAAAAGGGGAGGGGACGGCTCAGGTTTCCTGCGCCAGCATCCGCAGGGCGAACAGGGTGTGGAGCGCTGCGCCGGTGGGGAGAACGTCCTCATTGAACACCACCGCCTCGTTGTGCATGGGCTTGCCGTAGCGAGGGTCCTCCTGCGGCGTTCCGGCTCCCAGCAGCAGGTAGGCGCAGGGCAGCTCATAGGTGAAGGAGGCGAAGTCCTCGGAGCCCATGCCGCCCTGATCCAGACGGTACACCCGCTCCTTGCCAGCCAGCTCCTCCGCCCAGCCCGCGACCTGTTCCATCAGGGCGGGATCGTTTACCAGCGGCGGCGCGGAGGCGATCTCCTCCAAATGGGAGCTGCCTCGGAAGGCCGCCGCCGTGTTCTCCGCGATGACCCGGATGCGCTCCATGATCCGGGCGCTGAGCTCCCGGTCAAAGGTGCGGATGGTGCCCTCCAGCACGGCCTCCTCCGGGATGATGTTGGGGGCCTGTCCCCCCTGGAACCGGCCCACCGTCACCACGGCAGGCTTCTTCGCGGAGATCTCCCGTGCGGTCAGCTCCTGCAGGGAGAGGTAGATGTGGGCGGCGATGTTGATGGGGTCCACGCCGGTCTCCGGCATGGCCCCGTGGCAGCCGGTGCCCCGGACGGAGACCCGGAACAGGGTGCAGCCCGCCATGAACGTCCCCCGGCCACAGAGTACCATGCCGGAGGGGGTGCCGGAGTTGACATGAAGGGCCAGTGCCGCTTTGGGCGTCGGCGCATCCTTCAGGACCCCAGCCGCCAGCATGGACTTCGCCCCGGTGAAGCCCTCCTCATCCGGCTGGAACACCAGCCGCACCGTACCCTTCAAGTCCGCCTGATGCCGCTTGAGCAAAGCGGCGGCGCCCAACAGCATGGCGGCGTGCATATCGTGGCCGCAGGCGTGCATGGCGCCGTTTTCCGACTGAAAATCCAGCCCCGTGGCCTCCCGGACCCGGAGAGCGTCCATATCCGCCCGGAGCAGCACGCACCGGCCGGTATCCTCGCCGGTGATGTCCGCCACCACGCCCCCGGCCAGCGGGCGGGGCGTATACCCCAGCGCCGTCAGCCGTTCCGTCACATAGGCGGCGGTGTGGGGCAGGGAGGGGCCTACCTCCGGGTCCCTGTGCAGGGTCCGGCGATCCGTCAGAAGCTGGGGCTTCAGGGCTTCCGCCTCTGCCAGCAGAGCTTTGGTATCCATGGTCATAGCACGTCATCCTTCCTTTGAACTGCGCCGTTTCCGGCAAGCTTACAATACGGTTATTATACCGCAGGGCGATGCATTGTCAAACACCGCCGGAGAAAAAACGGAGCTGCGTCAAGTATCTTTCTTATTTTCCTGATAGGACTTCGGCGAGAAAAGTGAGTGCGGACTGTCTTGACAGCTGCTGGCGGCGCTGGACTGAGCGGCAGAGACACTTGCCGCAAAGGGCAGAGCTTAGGCATGCAGATCAACCGGTTCTGGTGATGCGGACTGGCCAAGCTGTGGAGTAAGCGGGACAAAGTGTTTAAATTTTTACCGGGCAGAAATTGTGATTTGGAAAAATTGATTAATAAAAGGCGCACACCTCTTCCAAAGCAGTTTGGGAGGGGTTAGCCTTTTTCCTTACAGGAGGCTGTGATCCCGGGACTGAAATTCGGACAGGATTACTACGATGATCTGCTGGCGAAATATACCCACAAGAAGGAGCTGTTCCTCAAGGGACTGGATGATCTGCACATCATCCACAACGATCCGGAGGGGGCGTATTATGTCCTGCTGGACATTTCCGAATTCGGCTATGACAGCGATCTGAAATTCTGCGAGGATCTGACCCGGCTGGTAGGCGTCGGAGCAGTGCCCGGCTCCAGCTTCTTCCGCGAGCCGGTGAATCATCTGATCCGCTTCCACTTTGCCAAGAAGGACGAGACGCTTCTGAATGCCCTGAACCGACTGGAAAGTCTTCGGGCAAAACTCCCCTCCCGCAAAAGGAACTGAAAGGGACCGCTCTCAAGCGGGAAGCCTCACAAGAGCAGGGCCTATCTGTTAGCCGTGCTGCGAGAAACCCGCGCTGTCCGAGATTGCAGAGATATTACCCCGGCGTGACGTTCCTGCCGTCCATGACCATGGGGGCAACGGACGCCCACCACTATGAGCAGATCTGAGACACCTGCCTGCGGTGCAGTCCCTTCATGGCGGAGCCGGAGGAGGCGGCCGCCGGTGTCCACGGGACCAACGAGCGTATCCCGGTGCGGGCCTATTTGCAGGGCATTCGGGTTCTCATCGACCTGATGGAGCACGTAAATCTATCCTGCTAATGTGCTAAGGCGCGTATGTGCATCCGAGACCGCACTTCAGAAATTGAACGAGTGAAAAAGCTGCCGGGGAGTTGATTTCCCCGGCGGCTTTTTTGCGGTCAGTAGAAGGTTGGATTCCCGCAGTAAAATGCCCGAAGGAGATGTTCCTTCGGGCATTGCGTGTATTCGGCAGAAATCAGCTGCTTTTTCCCAGATACGCTTCCTTCACCCGGCTGTCCGCCAGCAGCTCCGCGCCGGTGCCGGACATGGTGATGGTGCCGGTCTCCAGCACATAGGCGAGGTCCGCGATCTTCAGGGCCATGTTAGCGTTCTGCTCCACCAGCAGCACCGTGACGCCCTGCCGGTTGATCTCCCGGATGATGGAGAAGATGTCCTGCACCACCAGCGGGGCCAGGCCCAGAGACGGTTCATCCAGCATCATCAGCTTGGGGCGGGACATGAGGGCACGGCCCACGGCCAGCATCTGCTGCTCGCCGCCGGAGAGGGTGCCCGCCAGCTGCCAGCTCCGTTCCTCCAGACGGGGAAACAGGCTGTACACCCACTGGATGTCTTTTTCAATCTCCGCTTTGTCCCGGCGCAGATAGGCCCCGATCTTCAGATTTTCCAGCACCGTCATATCCGGGAAGACCCGGCGGCCCTCCGGACTCATGGCGATGCCGGTGGAGATGATCTTGTCGATGGACTTGCCCAGCAGCTCCTGCCCGTCCCACTGGACGGAGCCGCCGGAGGCCTTTACCAGTCCGGTGATGGTCCGCAGGGTGGTAGATTTGCCCGCGCCGTTGGCGCCGATCAGCGTCACGATCTTGCCGTCCGGCACTTCCAGAGAAATGCCCCGGAGGGCCTGAATGCCGCCGTAGTGGACCTGGAGGTTTTCAATTTTAAGCATCGTCCGCCACCCCCAGATACGCGTCGATGACGCGCTGATTTTTTTGGATCTCCGCCGGTGTGCCGTGGGCGATCAGCTTGCCGAAATCCAGCACATAGATGCGGTCGGAAATGCCCATGACCAGATTCATGTGGTGCTCGATGAGGAGGATCGTGATCTTGAATTTTTCCCGGATCTCCCCGATAAAGGCTGTCAGCTCCTCCGTTTCCTGAGGGTTCATGCCGGCGGCCGGCTCATCCAGAAGCAGAAGCTTTGGCTCCGCCGCCAGCGCCCGGGCGATCTCCAGCCGCCGCTGCTTGCCGTAGGGCAGGCTGGTGGCCAACTCGTTTTTCACGTCGGACAACCCTACGATCTCCAGCAGCTCCTCCACCTGCGCCCGCTGGGCCGCTTCCTCCTTCCGGTTCAGCCGGAACGCGGCGGAAAACACGCTGCTGGTGGAGCGGCAATGCTTGGCGATGAGCACATTGTCGAACACCGTCTGGGTCTTCCACAAACGGATGTTCTGAAAGGTCCGGGCCATGCCCGCCCGGGTGATCTTATCCGGGGTAGGGGAGAGGGCCTCCGTGAAAAGTCCATCGCACTGGCCCTTGTACTGCTTTTTCATTTTGCCCTGGGGGTGGTTTTCGATGATCTTTGCCCCATCGAACCACACCGCGCCGTTGGTGGGCTGGTACACGCCGGTGATGACATTGAAGGCGGTGGTCTTTCCCGCGCCGTTGGGTCCGATGAGGGCCACAATCTCTCCCTCGTTGACCTCCAGCTCCAGATCGTCCACAGCCACAACGCCGCCGAACTGCATGGTGATGTGATCCAGTCTCAAAAGCTGCTCACTCATGGCTGTACCGCCTCCTTCTTCGCTTTTTTCTGCCGCTTTTTCAGGAGATCCGGCAGCTCTTTATCTCCCATGATGCCCTTTCGGAAGAACAGCACCACCACCATGATGATGACGGAGAACACCACCATCCGGAAGCCGGTGCGCAGGAAGGGGACCTTGAAGCTGCCGATGTAGGTCTCGGCGTCCAGAAACCGCAGCCACCATTCACTGGCCGCCACATACAGAAATGCCGCGATGCAGCTGCCGGAGATGGAGCCGATACCGCCGATGACCACGATCAGCAGGATCTCGTAGGTCATGGCCGTGGTGAACACCTTGGCCTGCGCCTGATTGGCGAACATGGCGAACAGGCCGCCGCCCACCCCAGCGAAGAAGGAGCTGATGATGAAGGCCAGCCGCTTGTGGTGGGCCAGATTGATGCCCATGGCCTCCGCCGCCACCTCATCGTCCCGGATGGCCTTGAAGGCCCGGCCGTAGGTGGAGTTGATCAGCAGTACGATCACCGCCACGCACACCCCCGCCAGCAGAAACGGTACGAAGGTGGACAGCCGCAGGATCACCTTGCCGTCGGCATTCTGGATATTGAAGCTGGAGAAGGTGGGGAAGTTCTTCAAGGCGTTGGCGCCGTTGGTCACAGGGCCGAGGGGGTCCCACTGGAAAATGGCCCGGATGATCTCCGCGAAGCCCAGAGTGGCAATGGCCAGATAGTCGGATTTCAGACGCAGCACCGGCAGGCCGATGAGCCACGCCACCGCTGCCGCCACGCAGCCGCCCAGAAACAGGGCCAGCAGAACGCCCAGCACCAGCCCCACAGCCCCGCCGCCGAACAGCTCCGGCAGGGAGAAATTCACGGCGGAGCCGTTATAGAGATAGTACACCGCTTCCCGGTCCGCCGTGGGAATGGTGAGAATGGCATAGGTGTAAGCGCCCAGCAGCATGAAGCCCGCCTGTCCCAGAGAAAACAGGCCGGTGAAGCCGTTGAGCAGGTTCATGGACACCGCCACCAGCGCGTATACCGCGCCCTTTTTCAGAACGGTGAACAGCATGCCCGTGGGCTTCATGGTGTTTTCCAGCAGGATGACCAGCGCCAACAGTGCCAGCGCGCAGAGCAGGGCGATCACCGTGCCCCGTTTGCTTTTCTTTTCGTTCAGCACAGTCGATCCCCCCTTACACTTTGTCCGTGACTTTTTCGCCGAACAGACCCGTGGGCTTCACGCAAAGCACCACGATCAGGATGGCGAAGGTAAAGGCATCGGAAAAGACGCTCCAATCGGAGCCCTTGATGACGCTCTCGCAGATACCGATGAGAAACGCCCCTACCACAGCGCCGGGAATGGAGCCGATACCGCCGAATACCGCCGCTACGAAGGCCCGCAGTCCCGGCAGGGAGCCGGACAGGGGGACGATGGACTGGTAGTTGGTGAAGTACAGCAGGGAGCCGATGGCCGCCAGCAGAGAGCCGATGATGAAGGTCACGGAGATCACGCTGTTGATCCGGATGCCCATGAGCTGCGCGGTTTCAAAATCCCGGGATACCGCCCGCATGGCCATGCCGATCCGGGTGTGGTTGATGAGCTGGGTCAGGGCCGCCACCAGAAGCACCACCAGCACCGGCGTGACCACCGTCACATACTTGGTGGATACCCCCGCGATGGTCAGCTGGTTGGACAGACCGGGCAGGGCGGGGTACATCTGGGGCAGGCCGCCGGTGACGTAGGTCGCCAGATTTTGCAGCAGATAGCTGACACCGATGGCGGAGATCATCACCGACATCCGGGGGGCTGTCCGCAGAGGCTTGTAGGCCGCCCGCTCGATGATGAAGCCCAGCAGCACCGTCAGAATGATCATCAGGGGAATGGCCGCGGCCAGCGGCAGGCTGGCACTGAGGTAGACCATCATCAGACCGGCTACCATGAATACATCGCCGTGAGCGAAGTTGATCAGCCGCAGGATGCCGTAGACCATGGTGTAGCCGATGGCGATGAGGGCGTACTGCCCGCCCAGCGATATGCCGGAGAGCAGAATGGAGATGCCGTATTGCACGGGGATCCCTCCCTTTTCTTTCAAGTTTTACGCGGAAGGCACGCGGCGGAGCCGTCTTGAAAAAAGCCGCAGAGCGGCTGCTTTCGGGGCGGTCCCGGCCTTGGGGTGCTTTCACGCGAACCGTCTGTAAACGGTAAGACCGCCTGGCGGGGGAGTCCCCGCCAGGCAGGTCGGCAGGATCGGATCAACCGGCTTTCTGCATCGTTTCCAGAGCCCAGGCGTTGTTGGCGGTGTCAGCCACCTTGATGTAGGCAGTGTCGCGGATAGCGTCGCCGATGTCGTCAAAGGCGATGTCGCCGGTGACGCCGGTGTAGGTCACACCGGGCAGCGCGGCCTTTACAGCGGCGGGATCGGTGGAGCCGGCGGCCTTCAGAGCCTCCAGCGCCACATAGTAGGCGTCATAGCCCATGGCGGTGACGGCTGCGATGGTGTCATTGCCGCCGTTGTTGGTCATGGCGGTGGCGTCCTCGTTCAGCCAGGCCTTGATGCCCTCGTCGAATTCGGGAGAGCCGCCCTCCTGATAGAAGGTGGAGACATACAGCTTTACGTCAGAGCCGGAAGCGGCTTCCAGAACCATGTTGCTGTCCAGCGTATCGGAGCCCAGAATGGGGATCTCCAGACCCATGGAAGCAGCCAGCTTCACGATCTGAGTGGAGTAGGAAATGGACACGGGGCAGAAGATGACTTCCGCGCCGGAGGAGACAGCCTTCGACAGGTAGGTGCTGAAGTCGGAGGTGTTGGTGGGGAAGGAGTCGGTGATGACCTCGCCGTCAAAGGCGTCGGTAAAGTACTTGATCAGGCCCTGATCGTACTCGTTGCCCAGCTCGCCCAGGCAATAGGCCTTCTTGGCGGAGAACTTCTCCTGCGCGAAGTTGGCCAGAACGGTGCCCTGGAAGGGGTCCAGGAAGCAGATGCGGAAATAGTAGTCATTGCCCGCAGTGACGCCGGGGTTGGTGCAGGTCACGCCGATGGCGGCCAGACCCGCTTCACCGAAGATGGGGCCGCCGGCCATGGCGCAGCTGGAGCCGTAAGTACCCAGCACCAGAGAAACGTCCTTGCTCACCAGCTCAGAAGCGGCGGTAGGAGCCTTGGCGGAATCGGAGCCGTTATCGGCATAGACCAGCTCCACCTTGTAGGTCTCGCCGCCGATGTCCACGGTGGGGGTCATGTGGTTGGCGTACTGCATACCCAGCATCTCCTGCTTGCCGCCGGCACCGGAGTCGCCGGTAGCAGGCTCAAATACGCCGATCTTTACGACTTTTTCACCGGAAGCGGCGTCAGAACTGCTCTGGCTGTCGCTGCTGGCATCGCTGGAGCTGTCAGCGCCGCAGGCCGCCAGACTCATGGACATAGCCAGCGCCAGCATGATGGAAACAAACTTCTTCATTCAATTCATCCTCCTTGCGAGATCCGGACTGCTCAAAGCGTCCGCACTCTGTAGATGGATGTATTTTATGCAGATACAATACCGCTCGCAAGAGAAAATCCGCACAAAATTTTTCCTGCGGTTTTCGCAGGCTTTTCACCAAATGACCATACAGCATAATCAAATGTGTTTGATACACGAACAAATTGGCTGATTTCAGAAAATGCAGCTTTTTTCGCTGTCCGTCAGAAACGGACAGTACCTCTGGTAATTTTGACTAAAAAAATTTGAGTTTCTTGGACGAAACGTAAAAGCAAAGGGCGGCCAGCACTTTGTGGACAGTGTCTCTGACCATGAAAAAAGGGCGGCAGATGCCGCCCCTTGCGTTTGAGATCCTTTGCGTGTCTGAAACCCCGCGATATGGAAAGGTTAAGTGCCCTCGTATCTGCCGCCTGCGAAGCAGAGCCCTTAATCACGGCTGCGGCTGGTGGACGATGCCCACAAACAGCGGCAGGCCGTCAGTCCCGGTGATGGCGAACACGAAGGGACGGTTCAAAACAAAGTCCACTTCCTCCTCCGGCGGGGCGGCCGCACCGCACATCATCATGACGGTATAGGCCGCGGCGGTGACGCCTTCCTCGTCAACGGCCACCCGGGCGGCGTGTTGGGCCTGGGAGAGATAGGCCGCCGTATCGTCGGTCATGGGGGAAAAGTCCGAGACCGCCGGATCAAAGACGTCCGTGATGCCCAGAGCCTTCAGGCTGTCGGCCAGATCCAGGTCCGATGCCGTGTCGAACTTCGGCAGAGCGAGGTTGACGATAAGGTATTTGCTCTCCGCGCTCTCGCCGCCGCTGAGTAGGAAGTCCATCGTCGGCTCGTCAGCCAGCAGCTCCTCCGGCGTAACGCCCTCGTCCGGCAGCAGGAACCACATGGCACCGCTGCCCTCCAGCGGCTTGGAAACCGCGGAGAAGCGGTCGCTCCAGTAATAGGTGTTCGTCCCGCGCTGACGCATGAAGTCACAGGTTGTATCGCCGCTGTCGGCGTGGAAGGTATCCGGCACGGTGTTGGCTTCGGAGAACTCGCCATTCCACTTGGCCCGGAAATAGATGGTGGACGCAAGGGCGAGGATCGTTTCCTTGTCCATTGTCAGGCCGGAGGCTTGCTCCTTCAAAAGCCCGCCGGTCTGCTGGCCGATCCAGTCTTGAAGGGTCTTGTCAAAGGCGGCGGAGCCCATTTCACCACGGAAGGACGAGGCGTAATAATATCTTGCCAGCGCGTCCATGGCTTCCTGCTTGAAGCTGATTTTGTCGCTGAGCCACAGGGAGTTGGCCAGAATACTGGTCACTGCGCCGTCATCGCAGTAGTTGGCGTTCCAGACAGCGGCGGCCTCGGCCCGGAGAGCGTTCACATCGCCGCTGCCCAGCAGGGCGAGGATCTGCTCCCGGCTCTCGCTGTCTGTCACCTCTGCCAGCATAGCGAGGGCCATGTAGATGTTGATGGGGGAGCAGACCTTGTTCTCTCCGCTGCCGCCGGTGAGCAGCTGGGGGATGACGGCGCGGAGGTAGCTGTCCAGCGCGTCCGTATAGCCCTCCGGCTGATCCGTCTGCTTTCTGCGGTCTGCCTGCCATGCGTTATAAACCTGATTGAAACCGTCACTGTCAAAGTTTCCGTTGGGTCTGCTGAACTTGGTCTCGTCCGGGTACGGCGCCATCTGGGGATACTGCGGGGCGGCCAGCTGGTACTTGCTGGCGGTTTTTGCCTCGGGTTGCGCGCAGGCGGTCAGGGAAATCAGACTGACCGCGGCAAGGAGAAGAGCGAAGATCCGTTTCATGAGAAGCACCTCCATCTGAAAAAATGAAAACGACCGTCTACATTGATATAGACGGTCGTTTTTCAAAAAAGTTTCACAAAATATCAATTTTCGTACCGGGTCCAGTCCGGGTCCGCATTGAGGCCGGTCCAGGTCTCGTAGCTGCCGGCCTTGTGCCTGTAATCGTGGGAGTTGGTAGCCTCCTGAATGGCCAGATAGAACCAGTCACCGGGGTTGCAGTCCGGCCAGACGTTCATGCCGGGCAGCAGGTCGCTTTCATCCTC
>ERZ1504283.618-NODE-618-length-8971-cov-3.262562_pt1 | contig 8971 bp, 10 predicted proteins | sample MGYA00571869_ERZ1504283 | MGnify/ENA primary metagenome ERZ1504283 (study PRJEB39906, sample SAMEA3182110) | gut metagenome | biome: human; feature: gut; material: Stool; isolation source: human stools | place: Canada | collected 2013-04-23 ...
TCTTTGCACTGCTTAAATAGAGAAGTCGACTATGGAGAGATGGCAGAGTGGTCGATTGCGGCGGTCTTGAAAACCGTTGAACTGAGAGGTTCCGGGGGTTCGAATCCCTCTTTCTCCGCTGAACGTGCTGGACAGAAATGGTCAGCAAACGGACAAAAAGCTACAAATCAATGATTTGTGGCTTTTTTTATTGCCCGAAAGTCCTGCTTTCAAGACTTCAAAAGTACGGTAAAAGACAAAGTTTCGTTACTAAATCGTTACCTATTCCCTGCCGGACAAAAACGGTAACGAATTGTCCATAAATGACCTGATAATGACTATATTAGTCCATAGTCTGCATAACTCGAAAACGAGAGGTAAAAACTAATTTTGCAACTAAAAATTTTGAGTTATGAAATCGACATTCAAGGTTCTTTTTTATTTGAAGAAAGGTTCTGAAAAGAAAAACGGCGAGGTTATGATTATGGCACGCATCACCATAGACGGCAAACTTTGCCAGTTCAGTACGAAACAGAGCATCCAGCCCGACAACTGGAGCATTGCTGCGGGCAAAGCCAAAGGCAGGGATGCCGGGAGGATAAACGCCCTTTTGGACGACATACGTTCTTCCCTGAATACCATTTACCACGAAATGCAGCGGCGTGACAACTACGTGACCGCCGAGAAAGTGAAAAACGAGTTTTTAGGTCATAGCGAGAGCCACGAAACAATCCTTTCATTGTTCCAAAAGCACAATGACGATGTGAAGCAGCTTGTGGGCATATCCAAGACGATAGCGACCTACCGCAAGTATGAAGTGACCCGCCGCCACCTCGCTGAATTTATCCAAAGCAAGTACAATGTATCGGACATATCCATAAAGGAGATAAGCCCGATGTTCATTACCGATTTTGAGTTGTATTTGCGTACCGCCTGCAAGTGCGGCTATAACACCACCGCCAAGTTCATGCAGTTCTTCAAGCGTATCATCATCATTGCCCGTAACAACGGCATACTGGTGGGCGACCCGTTCGCCAGCTACAAAATCCGGCTGGAGAAAGTGGACAGGGGTTATCTGACAGAGGACGAGATAAAAATCATCCTTAAAAAGAAAATGGTTTCCGAACGGCTGGAACACGTCAGGGACTTGTTCGTCTTTTCCTGTTTCTGCGGTTTGGCATACAGCGATGTCGCCAACTTGCGGCAGGAGAATATCCAAAAGTCCTTTGACGGCAACCTTTGGATAATCACCAAGCGGGTAAAGACCAACACGGACGTGAATGTCCCCCTGCTGGATATTCCCAAGATGATTTTGAAGAAGTACAAGGGCAAGTTGCCGGACGGGAAGATACTTCCCGTAATCAGCAATCAGAAGCTAAACGCCTACTTGAAAGAGATTGCCGATATATGCGGTATTAAAAAGAACCTGACATTCCACCTTGCCCGGCACACGTTCGCCACGACCACCACGCTGTCAAAGGGCGTACCCATTGAAACGGTGTCCAAGATGCTGGGACACACAAACATAGAAACTACGCAAATTTACGCCCGCATCACCAACAGCAAGATAGGCAGCGATATGCAGGGGCTTGACAAGAAGTTTGTCGGCATCGAGAAGATTTACAAGGAAGTCGCCATGTAATCTTGATTATTGGGAACTGGTCACAATTTGTGACCAGTCCTTGCTATTATTCCAACATTGCTAAATCTCCTAAAATATACGATTATGGATTTGCAGATTATCCAAAACAAGATTTTTGAGGTCAGAGGTTGCCGGGTGATGCTCGATTATCATTTGGCAGAACTCTACCAAGTGGAAACACGAGCCTTGAAGCAGGCGGTCAAGCGCAATATCGAGCGTTTTCCGGGTGATTTTATGTTTGTACTCACCCAAGAGGAAGCTAACTTGCTGTTATCCATAGGGGTATCACAAAATGTGATACCCCCTGCTTACAACTTCGGCGTTGCTATGCCTATGGCTTTCACCGAGCAGGGCGTAGCCATGCTTTCTTCGGTTCTCCGCTCCAAAGTAGCCATAGAAGTAAACATTTCAATCATGCGGGCTTTTGTCCTCATGCGCCAAATGGCAATCGGTTACGAGGAACTGTCAAGGCGCATCGAGGAACTGGAGGTAAGCACCGATGCGCAGTTCAACGAACTGTACCAAGCCCTTACCCAGCTTCTAAGCCAGTCGAAACAACAGAAAGAACGCCGCCCGGTAGGTTTCGTTACCTATAACCGTGACAAAAACGAATAGGTAACGATTTCGGTAACGAAATTCCGCCTAACAAACTATATCCCAATGAAGTACATTCTTTCACCTTGCGGGCAGTCCACCGACTACCCGCATTTTTTATATCCTTTTCCAACTGGCACATTCCCCGAAACGCCAGCCGTGCGTGGCATGGCTGACTATATTTCGTGAAAAGAGCCGTTGGAAACCCGCACAAGCGTATTGCAAGCAAGCTCACAACACCCTTGCCTTTCCCGCCCGCATGGAGTGTTCCCTAAAAGATGAAAGAGAACAGGCACTTTTCCCCGGTTTCCCTATCTGTAAATCTTCCTCTTACGCAGTCCCCCAGCCGGGACAGTCGTTTTAATCATTTCAATAGGCAAAGGTAGTTACGTGTTCTTCACGATTTTGCAAGGTCGAGCCGTTCCGGTTTGGCGAAAAAATCTTCCCTGCCTTGCGAGGTATTTTTTGCCCAAAACCTTGCAAACTCTAAACACTACCCTTTTACGCCTATGTGAAACGAAAACGACCGACCCGACCGGAAGACGCATAAAAAAAAAGTCGGATTTACGGGAAACAGGAAAAAAGTTCAGTGAAACTTCAACTCCCTCACCTCTCAAATCCGCATAAAATTAAAAACTTAAAAATTACAGCAATATGGAAGCAAAGGTATTATCGGAAGCAAAAGTTTATGTAGGCACTTATGCCAAGTACAACAACGGTTCATTGTCCGGCGCATGGCTCGACCTTTCGGACTATTCGGACAAGGAAGAATTTTATGAAGCCTGCCGGGAACTTCACAAGGACGAGGAAGATGCGGAATACATGTTTCAGGACTGGGAGAACGTGCCGGAGGGCTTAATCGACGAAAGCTGGATTTCTGAAAACTTCTTCGCCCTGCGTGATGCGGTGGAGGATTTGAGCGACACCGAGCAGGAAGCCTTTTTCGTGTGGTGCAACTATAAAAGCCATGATTTGGGCGAGGAAGATGCGGACGACCTTGTACGTGATTTCCGGGATGAATATCAAGGGGAATATGACGATGAAGAAGATTTCGCCTATGAAATTATAGAAGAATGTTACGACCTGCCGGAGTTCGCAAAGACCTATTTCGATTATGAAAAGTTTGCCCGTGACCTGTTCATGTGCGATTACTGGTTTGATGACGGCTTTGTGTTCCGTGCGGCATAACAACCAATCCGGGCGGGGTGTCAAAACCCTGCCCGCTAAAAACAACCAAGTTTATAACCATAAAAAAAATAAGACATCATGCAGTCACTTAACAAAAACGGGGTAAGCATCACCCAAACACCGGGAGAAGAAAAATACGTGAAATGTTGCTTAGGCGCATTCAGAGGACAGATTTATTTTCAATATGACTACCGCCACACGGACGGCGAACTTTTCAGCACGGTAGCCAAAACGCTGGACGAGTGCCGCCGCAGGCGTGACGAATGGGTAGCGAAGAAGAACGGAGTAATAAACAAGTAAATTTCAGGGACATGAAAACGACAGAAGTAAACAAGGAGCTTATCGGCAGGCGTTGCGAGTGTATTTTTACGGGCTTAATGGTAACGGGCGTTATCGAGGACACAGAAGAAAACGAACACACCATAGAGGTCAAAGTCCGTTTCGACCACCCGCACCAGTGGGGCGATGATTTGTATAATGATGTGTGGGCGTGGGGGCGCAAAATTGACGAGTTCGGCACGCTGCACCATTTGCAACTGTTGGAGGACAAACCGGACTTTCAGATAATGACGGTAGTTTTCGGCGAGCCAATCAGCCGGATAGACCGCAGTGTTTTTGAAGATGTGGAAACGTGGGGTGTCTGTTCCCTGCAAGGCTGGGTAAACAGCTATGAAAGTGTCCGGTTTGTAGCCATAGACGACCATACGGCAATCATCACGGGCGAATATAACATGGAGCAGGTAAAGGTGTGGTTAGAGAAATACACGTCCATAAAGAGCCTTAAAACCAGTTGATAGAGGACGGCGGCTGCTTGCCGCCGTTACTTTCTTCCGTGAGCCTGCCAGCGGGTGAAGAAAGTAACAAAGAAGCCTTTCTTTTCCCTATCATGGAAACAGCCCGCCGATGCTGTCCGGCGGGCTGTCTGCCCGATATTTACGCTTTGCGTATCATTCCATACCCGGTTTCCCAAGAGTATGATAAAAACGGATGTCGCAACTATAAATCCTCATAGTGAATAAATTTTACACCAAGTATGCACACGGTTTCTTCTTCCTCGATGTCATATTTCCATGTCCGCTTAGTGACAAGCATTTCCGTTTCGCAATCGAACCATACCATTACGGGCGCATCATCTTCTTCGTCCGCCCATTTGAAAACCTGATTGGACGGCGTTTTCCATAATTCAGCACTGTCACGTTCGGAAATACAGTCCTTGTCCACAATGATGATGTCACCTACTGCCGGAACTGTATCTGTTTCCAACGTGGTTTCTATGTACCACGAGATGCCTTCTATATCCAATTCTATTTTTACCATGTCGTTTTGTTATTAGGGGGTTATTGTTTCCGTTCCTTCTTCGCTGTTGTCATTATTGAATGATAGTGTAAGTTGCTGCATCTGCCCGAAGCTGTCGATGATATAAATGTCAATCGTCTGCTGGTCGGTCGATGCCGAGGTGTAGTAGAGCCTGAACGTTTCTTTCTCCAGCGGGTAAAGGTCGTTGGGCAGGAACACCGTGCCGTTATCCATTTCCAGCTTTCCTTTGCCGTCCGGCTGGAAATACCGTATCTGATAGGCAGTCGGCTGGTAATAGCCGCCACGCACCAGTCGGCAGCGTATTTCGGCGGTTTCCCCGACTTTCAGCCTTTTGGGTACTGGCAGTGTTTCGATGCTGAACGGGTACGCCTGCTGAATATCCAAGTTGTCATTACAGGCGGTGACAAGCACGAGGGCGGCCACGATGTAGCAGCCCATGATGATTTTATACATTACATTCTTCATATACATTATTATATAGCGGTCAGTTGATAATGAATTTCAGTCCCAAAGATACCTGCGTGTGGAACTTGCCTATGTCCGAGCCGAACAACGCCCGTTCCCTTGCGCTCAACAGCAGAGCCACCCGGTCGGTCAGGTAGGTTTCCAGTTCCAGCGTCAGCGCACCGCCGTAAATGAAGCAGTCCTTATCCAGCAAGGTAGAGCCGTCCGGCAGCAGCTTTTCGCTTCGGTTGCTTGTTTCGTACCCGGCGAGAGCCGACAAGCCCAATGAAAGGAAAAAGGTCTTTCGTCTGTCCGATAGGAATTTCAGGTAATAGCCGCCCTCTGCGGTGAACTGTTCTACGGGTATCTGCATATCCTTGTAGTCATACTTCTTGTGCAGGTATTCGCCGCCAATCACCCAGCGGTTGGCGTTCTTGGTGTAAACGCTGTACGCCGCCCCGATGTGGTAGGCGAAATCACTGCCAGCGTTCCAATGCACCCCGTCCGTCATGCCCGCCGTGACCTGCAAGCCTTTCATGCCCGGCAGGTATCTTTGTGCGTGTGCCTGAAACGAGGTCAGGCACAGCGCAAAGAGCATCATTATAAAGATGTGTCTTTTCATTCCCTATTTGATTTTTAGTTCGTCTATCACTTCTGCGTTCACGATGTCGGCGTTTTCCACCCGTATGGTCTGATGCCGCCCGCCGTTCTTCTCGTAGAGTTCCACGACCAGCAGCTTGTCGTCAGGAATGGTAAACTTCGGCAGGGCGTACACCGTGCGCACGGTCGATTTCCCGGCAATCTCTATCACCTCGTTGTAGCTGCGTACCGCATCCAGTACCGTTTCCTGAATAGCCGTGCGTTTGGGCACTTTCTTATCGGTTATCTTAAACCTGATGAAGTCCGTGTCGAAAGGCACGTTGGAACTGTTCTTTGTCTGCGTGTGCACGTAGAGCATCCCGTTATAGGTGTAAATCCCCTTGATTAAGAACTGTATGCCGAAACGCTTGCTACCCAAGTGGCGCACTTTCCGGTCATTGTTCTTGTAGATGCTCTGCATTATCAGCTTCACTAATAGCGGGCTTTCACCCGCCAGTTCCCGGAAATGGATGTTCATCCGGGTATGCGAGAAGTCGGACGTATCTTCATTCTCCAAGAAGTCCTTCATTTCGATGTTGAGCATTTCCGGTTCACGGGCGTACTTGGCGTTGAACGAAAAGAAACTGCCGTCCTCGCAGATAACGGAGAAGTTCGTTTCGCCCGGAAAGCCCTCTGTCGTGGCTTTCACCCTGATTACGTTCTCCGCACCGTCCGCCTTGCCCGCTATGATGTGGTTGCTTCCCAAATCGACATAGCGGACGGCGGCGGGGAAGATGATATGCACCGTCTTGGCAAAGGTCACTTCCACACCGTAGGGCGTAACCATTTGGCGGTACGGGAGTTTCCGGGTAATGCCCCGGTACAAGTCGTTGCCAGCCGCATACTTCACGGTGTCAGCGGTTTGTGCGTTTGCCGCACACACGCCCAGCAAGAGGGCGAACAATCCAAAAATCTGTTTCATTGCTAATTGAAATTTTAACGGTTGATAAAATGGTTATTGTTGTTTGGCATACAGCATGACTTTATAGCCTGCTTTCAGCTTCACTTTCACGGTTCGGAACTTCTTGGCGAGGTAGCCGGACGTTCCTTGCAGCAATCCCCTTGTCACGTCCATAGCCACCTGCTGCCCGGCACTTTGGGCAAAGGAAATGCTTGTACCCAGCCCGCTGCCGATGTTCGCCATAGCTTCGTTGAACGCTTCCTGCTCCATTGAGGACGGGACGGAAAGCCCCTTTTGCCCGTCCGTGTCGAACACGGCGAGTTCCACCGGGATGATGTTGCCAGCGTACTCAATCGAGGACACCAGTATGTCGAGCCGTTCGCCCTGCACCTTTGCCGTCCCCGCCACGAGGGTATTCTTCGGCACAACGATGTTTCCCGCCTGCATGGGTTCGAGCAGCCGTAGTTTCACCGCCTGCCCGTCCACCAGCGTTTGGTCTTGGTGTATGCAGGCGGCTACCGTGTTCTTTCCCATAGCGTACCCCGTGCCTACCGCCGTGTTGAAGCCGTAGTTTCGTGGCTGGCTGTAAGCCCGGATGAAGTCGGCATCGCTCATGGGCTGCTGCAATCCCGAAACGGTCGTTTCCCGGATAGCCTGCACCGGAATAGCCGGAGTGCCGATACCGCCACCGTTCTGCCCGGCTGTCGGTATTTGGGCAATCTGCCCCCTTTGTCCGTCCTGCCCGTTCATGTACTTTGCCGCCAGCTCGTAGGACTTTTCCAAGAGTGCCATTTGGTCGTCAGCCGTAGGCGTGGCGTTCTGCTGCTGTTTCAGTCGGTCGGTCAGTTCCGCCACCTGCCGTTTCAATTCCTCTTTTTCCTCGTCCACAGGGGGCGTTTCGTAGAACGTGCTTAACTGGCGGTTGATGTCCCGGTAAGCCGCCCGTGAAGAAGCACCGCCGCCCCTTTGGGGCTTCGCATCATCTTCCGGCATCAGGTCGATTTCCGCTTGCGGTTCTTCCGTTTCATCGTCCCCCGTGAAACCGAAGTCCTGCAAGGATTGTATCTTGTCCTGCTGTTTGCGGCTTGTCACCGCCTGCTCGTAAGCCTTTTGCTTGTCGGCTATAATCCCGTCCTCTGCGGGCAGGGGTATGTCGGCATTGAAGCCGCCCACGCTTTCCACATTCACGTCCTCTTTGCCGGAGGGTGCGAATATCAGGTACATGCACCCTGCAAAGGCAAGGAACATCAGCGGGAAGACTATCATTTTCCTGCGCTGCTGCACCTGCTGCGGGGTAAGTTCCCGTTTGGGCTTATTTTCCTTTTTCGGCTTCCCGTCCGCCTGCTGTGCGGTCGTGCCGTTCTCATTCTTCTGTACTTCTTCCATATTGCGGTCTGTTTAACGGGTTGATACTTTGGGTTGTGTCATTGCCGTGCAACGGCAGTTGTCTGATGTGTTCTATTTGCAGCCTTTGCCCGTCCCGTTTCCCGATATTGTAGATTGATGAAACGGTGATGTAGATAGACAAGCCGCCGAAAAAGAAGAACATCAGGAGGATAACCGCCAGCCTTTTGCCCGGCGTAATCCGTCCGCACATTCGGCGCAGGCGGTCGTCCGCCCAGTCCCGCACCTTTTCGATGTGGTTTCGTTTTCTCTCCATAAGGCTATCTTTTAATGGTCTGCAAATCCTTGTTCTCGGTAATGGTGAACGCTTCGATGATAAAGCCGTGCGGGTTGTTGTCGCTCCGTGTGGCGTTAAGCAACCGGCACGAGGTCACAAGGCTTCGCACCGTCAGGCTGCTTTCCCGGACAATCAACTGGCGGGCATACGTGTTCACCTTGTAGGGGTACTGGTCGAAGTCGCACTTCACGCTGTCAATCTCCACCGTCTGCGTGACGTTTCCGGAAATCACCCGGTTGTAGTAGCCCTTTTCCGCCAAGTCCTTGTAATAGTTGAAAGCGGTCTTGTCGGCGAGAAACAACGAGCGTTTGATGTTGCTTTCGATAGCCCCCTTTTCGGGTGATAAGGTGAAGAAAAGTTCGTGGAAACGCCGCACGTGCGACTTGGCTTCCACGGGTCTGTTCTGCGCCATGTCCTGCGAGAGTGCCAGCATCAGGCTTTTGCCGTTGTCGAGGACGTATATCTTCTGCCGCTGCTTTTCGGCGAAGCTGTACGAGTTCCACACGGCAAAGCCCGTCACCAGTGCGCACAGGCAGATGAATACCAGCGCAAAGAGCCGGATTTGCCGGAAACTCGTTTCGATGTT
>ERZ1504283.640-NODE-640-length-8767-cov-5.103306_pt1 | contig 8767 bp, 7 predicted proteins | sample MGYA00571869_ERZ1504283 | MGnify/ENA primary metagenome ERZ1504283 (study PRJEB39906, sample SAMEA3182110) | gut metagenome | biome: human; feature: gut; material: Stool; isolation source: human stools | place: Canada | collected 2013-04-23 ...
GGGCATCCCCATGGCGGCGGCTACTTCCAGCCCGCGGGCGCACGTGACCGCCGCGTTGGAACGGTTGGGCCTGCTGCCTTACCTGCAAGCCGTTTTCACCACCGGCGAGGTGGGGGTCAGCAAGCATGAGCCGGTGATCTACCATCTGGCGGCGGAAGCGTTGGGGACGGCCCCGGCGGAAACGCTGGTATTCGAGGATTCCCTCTACGCCCTGAAAACCGCCAAGACGGCGGATTTCCGCACTGTCGGCGTATTGGACGCCCACGGGGAAACAGATCAGGCGGGGCTGAAAGAGGCGGCGGAGGTCTATCTCACATCCCTGACGGAGTTTCCCGGCCATTGGGAACCGCTCAACAAGTGAATTCGGAACGCTCAGGGCCTTGCCCTGTGTTCAGGCGGTACATTGGGGGCACCACCTTGTATCGCTTTATAAAACGTGCTGTAAAAGAGAAAGGAAGTATTCACATGAAAACAGCATTGACCATTGCTGGAAGCGATTCCAGCGGAGGCGCCGGTATCCAGGCGGATATGAAGACCATGACGGCCAACGGCGTTTACGCCATGAGCGCCGTCACGGCCCTGACCGCCCAGAACACCACCGGCGTCACAGATATTCTGGAGTCCACTCCTCATTTCCTGGGTGAGCAGCTGGACGCTATTTTTACCGATATTTTCCCCGACGCGGTGAAGATCGGCATGGTTTCCTCCGCCGACCTCATCGTGGTCATCGCGGAAAAACTGAAGCAGTACAAGGCGAAGAACATCGTGGTGGACCCCGTGATGGTGGCTACCTCCGGGGCCAAGCTTCTGCGGGACGACGCGGTGGAGGCCCTGTGCCGGGAACTGCTGCCGTTAGCGGCGGTCCTGACCCCCAACATCCCCGAGGCGGAGATCCTCTCCGGCATGACCATCACCGATGCTACCGGCATGGAGGCCGCCGCCAAGTACATCAGCGAGAAATACGGCTGCGCCGTGCTGTGCAAGGGCGGCCATAAGGTCAACGATGCCGACGATCTCCTGTGGCGGGACGGTTCCGGCAAGTGGTTCCACGGCAAGCGGATCAACAATCCCAACACCCACGGCACCGGCTGCACCCTCTCCAGCGCCATTGCCTCCAACCTGGCCAAGGGCTATGATCTGGACGAGTCTGTGGAGCGGGCCAAGGCCTACATCTCCGGGGCCCTGGCGGCAATGCTGGACCTGGGTCACGGTTCCGGCCCTATGAACCACATGTTTGACCTGAAAGGAGCGTTCGTGGGATGACCTCTCCGATCCTTGTGGCTGTGTTCACCGTGGCCTACCTGGCGGTGACGGTCTGGCTGTGCCGGGGCCTGAAACTCAGCGCCAGAAACCTGGCCATGGGCGGCCTGGCCTGTGCCCTGACCCTGATCCTGGGCTCCATCATGATCCCCCTGCCCACCGGCGCGTCCATCACCTGCGGGTCCTGGATCCCCCTGATGCTGCTGGCGGTGGTGTGCGACAGACGGCTGGCCTTTGTCTCCGGCTGGGTGTGCGGCATTCTGGCCATGGTGCTGATCCCGGCGTGGCAACCGGTCCACTGGGCCCAGATCTTCGTGGAGCACCTGGTGTGCTTCTCCTGTCTGGGCTATACCGGAATTTTCGGCACGGACAAACGCTGGAAGATCCTCTGCGGCGGCATCTTGGCCATTTTCATCAAATTCTGGGCCCATGTATTCAGCGGCGTCATCTTCTTCTCCCAGAACGCCTGGGACGGCTGGGGCGCCTGGGGCTACAGCCTGACCTACCACATCTCCAGCAAGATCCCCGAGGGTATCTTCTCCCTGGTGATTCTGATGATCCTGCCCCTGGGGGCTTTGCGGAAGGCGGCAAAGGGGGTGTCCCGGGTATGAGCTTTTTGGATACCTGTATTCAGGACAGCCTGCCCATCTGGCGCTCCTGCATGGAGACCCCGTTCCTGCGGGGCGTGGCGGACGGCACCTTGGATGAAGAATGCTTCAAGGGCTACATTGTGGACGACAGCCTGTACCTCCGGGAATACTCCAAGGTGTTCGCCTGGGGCATCCTCCATTCCAGCGACATGGAGGAGATCAGGAACTACTATACGCTCTTGGCCTTTGTCAACGAGGCGGAGGACTCCACCCGGCGGTACTATCTCAAGCGCTACGGCCTGAAAGATGAAGAGATCCAGCCCCTGCCCCTGCGGCCGGAGAACCGGGCCTATGTGGACTACATGCTGAACGCAGCCCAGAACGCCGTGGACGCGGCGGACTGCATGATGGCCTGCCTGCCCTGTATGCTCAGCTACGGCTGGATCTTCGGAGAGATGCTGAAAAACGTTCCCGGCGTGCAGAACACCCCGTACGCCCGGTTTGTCAACGACTACGCCGGGGAGCGGTACGAGAGCATCTGCAAGGCCTGGGAGGCCTTTACGGAAAAGGTCTGCGCCAGCATCCCGCCGGAGCGGGAGGCCCACTGCCTGGAAATTTTCCGCACCTGCTCGGAGCATGAGCACCATTTCTGGGAGATGGCGGCCCGGCCCCGGACTGATTTGGGGGGTGCTCAGGCATGAAAAAGACATCCACCTTTCAAAACGGCCTGATCTGGTTCGGCGCGGGTGTCTCCCTGGCGGAGATCCTCACCGGCACCGCCTTTGCGCCTTTGGGCATGGCCAAGGGCCTGGCGGCGATCGTCATCGGTCACATCATCGGCTGCGCCATGATGCTTCTGGCGGGCCTCATCGGCGGCCGCACCGGCCGCAGCGCCATGGAGACCGTGAAAATGAGCTTTGGACAGAAGGGCGGCTTGCTGTTCGCCTTCCTGAACGTGCTTCAGCTGGTAGGCTGGACTGCCATCATGATCTATGACGGGGCCTTGGCTATCGGAGGTATTTTCAATCTTGGTCATTGGGTCTGGTGTCTGGTCATCGGCGTCCTCATTATCCTGTGGATCGCTGTGGGCATCACGGATCTGGGCTGGATCAACAAGCTTACTATGGCGGCCCTGTTTCTTTTGACCTTAGTGCTGTGCAAGGTGATCTTCTTCTCCGGCAGCGCTATGGCGGTGGCCATGCCTCTGAGCTGGCTGCCCCTCATCAGCGACTACACCCGCGAGGCGGAAAAGCCTGTGCAGGCCACCTGGGTCAGCGTTCTGGTGTACGGACTGGTGTCCTGCTGGATGTATGTCATCGGTATGGGCGCGGCGATCTTTACCGGGGAGTATGACATTGCCGTTATCATGGTGAAGGCCGGTCTCGGCATTGCCGCGCTGGTGATCCTGGTGTTCTCCACCGTCACCACTACCTTCCTGGATGCCTGGTCCGCCGGTATTTCTGCCGAGTCCCTCTCCAAGAAGCTGAACGGGAAAAAGACCGCCATCGGTGTGACGGTCATCGGCGCCGTGGGGGCTATGCTGTTCCCCATGGACGATATTACCGGCTTCCTGTATCTCATCGGCTCTGTGTTTGCACCCATGATCGCGGTGCAGATCGCGGATCATTTCCTCCTCAAGCGGGATCGCTTTGCCGTGGCGGCGGACGGCCGGAATCTGGTGATCTGGCTGGTGGGCTTCATCGCCTATCGCTGGCTCATGGGGGTGGACACCCCGGTGGGCTACACTCTGCCGGATATGGTCCTGACCGTTCTCCTGTGCGTCCTTGCGGAAAAGCTGTGCGCCGGCAAGAAGAACGGCTGATCGGCTGACCGAACAATAAATGACCGGCGGATACGTGTATGCGTATCCGCCGGTTTTGCTGTGTGTGATTTGTAGGTTTTTCCCTTGCCCTCCGGCCGGTTCCGTGGTACACTTTCTTCCTGTACGAGCATTGACCGAAGGGAAAGGATAACCATGAATCAAAAAGAACTCAACGAGATCCGCCGGCGCTTCAAGCTGGATAAAAACAGCATTTCCAAGATCTTTGGCTGCTATGTCAACAGCAATAAGGAGATCATTTCCTGGATCGACGCCTCTATGGGCCTCATGCAGCAGGAGGAGCAGGAAATGTATCTGGGCCTTCTGAAAAAGGCCCTCTCCGGGGCCTTGGGCAAGAACTTGGTGGATATCACATTTTCCACGGCGCAGGTGGCGGACAGTGACGAGCATCGCCTGCTGCAGACCATGCGGCAGACGGAGCTGAAGGACCCTGCCTCCCGGGAGGATTTCTGCCGTCGGCTGATCGACGCACTGAACATGGGAGAGACCAACTACCTGATCCTGCTGGCTGCGGACACCTACGATGTACCCCACAAGAGCCGGGACGATGAATTTCAGGCGGACGCGGGGGACACGGTGTACCGGTATTTCGTTTGCGCCGTCTGCCCGGTGAAGGCACCTACCCTGGAGCTGCGGTATGATCATGACCTGAACGAATTCCATCCCGGCTCCACCGGCCATATCGCGCTGGCCCCGGAGCTTGGCTTCCTGTACCCCGCCTTTGACAGCCGCGCCGCCAACATCTATGACCTGCTGTTCTACGCCAAGAACCCGGCGGAGCTGCATCAGGAGGTCATTGACGCGCTGTTCCGGGTGGAGCCGCCCATGTCTGCGGCAGAACAGAAAAACGTTTTTGATACGGCGCTGACGGAGGCGCTGGATGAGGCTTGCAGCTATGACGTGGTGCAGTCCGTCCATGAGCAGATCCGGGCAAAGATCGAGGACCACAAGGAAAGCCACGATCCGGAGCCGCTGGAGCTGACGGTTTCCGACGTGGGCTGCATACTGGCCAACAGCGGCGTGGACACCGAAAAGGTGGAAGCGTTCAAAGCGAACTGCGAAAAGCAGTACGGCGAAAACGCCGCACTGAATCCGGTGAATATCATCGAGAGCCGCAAGTTTCAGGTCACCACCCCGGAGGTGAAGATCTCCATCGCCCCGGAAAACAGCTATCTCATCGAGACCCGGATCATCGACGGCCGCAAGTATCTCCTGATCCCCGCCGATGACGGCGTGGAGGTCAACGGCATCGGCGTGAACATCACCGCCGACCAGCCGCAGGAATAAGCGCAAAGCCTTTCCTACATGATAAAAGCCCCGCCGGATTCCTTTCGGAATCCGGCGGGGCTGTATTTATTCGGAACATATTACGGGCGGAAGGGAACTCAGCCCTCCTCCGCGATCTTGCGGCCCATGAGGACACCCATGACGGAGGCCATCATCAAGCCGCGGGTCCAGCCGGAGCTGTCGCCCAGGCAGTGAAGCCCCTGAAGGCTGGTGTTGAAATCCGTGTCCATCTTCACCCGGTTGGAGTAGAACTTCAGCTCGGGGGAATACAGCAGGGTCTCGTAGGCGGCGAAGCCGGGCACCACATAGTCCATGGCCTGAATGAAGTTGATGATGTTGGTCATGGCCCGGTAGGGCATGGCGGCGGTAATGTCGCCGGCCACGGCGTCCGGCAGAGTGGGGCGGATGTTGGACTGGGCCAGCTCCTTCTGCCAGGTGCGTTTGCCGTCCAGAATGTCACCGAAGCGCTGCACCAGGATCTGGCCGTTGGCCAGCATGTTGGTCAGCTCGCCCACCTTCTGGGCGTAGGCAATGGGCTGGTTGAAGGGCACGGAGAAATTGTGGGAGCAGAGAATGGACAGGTTGGTGTTGTCGCTCTTCTTCTCCTTGTAGGAGTGGCCGTTGACCACCGCCAGGTTGTTGTCATAGTTTTCCTGACTGACAAAGCCGCCGGGGTTTTGGCAGAAGGTACGGACCTTGTTCTTGAAGGGCCGGGGATAGCCTACCAGCTTGGACTCGTACAGGACCCGGTTTACGGTCTCCATGACCTCATTGCGGACCTCCACACGGACACCGATATCCACCGTGCCGGGGGCGTGGGCGATGTTGTGCTCGGCGCAGAGCTTTTCCAGCCAGTCGGCACCCCGGCGGCCGGTGGCCACCACGGTGTGCTTGGCGTAGATCTCCATGTCCACCTTGCCGTTGGACACGGAAACGCCCTTGCAGACGTCATTTTCCAGAATCAGGTTGCTGCACTCGTAGCCGAAGTACATCTCTACGCCGTGCTCCTGTAAGTACTTCTCGATGGCGTAGTAGATACCCTGAGCCTTTTCCGTGCCCATGTGGCGGATGGGGCAGTCCACCAGCTTCAAGCCCGCCTGGATGGCGTGCTTGCGGATCTCCTTGCGCTCCTCGTCATTGCCGAGACCCTCAATGTGCTCGTCCGCACCAAAGTCCAGATAGATCTGGTCAGCGTAGTTGATGGTCTCCTGTGCCAGCTCCGGGGTGATGAGGGTGGGCAGATCGCCGCCTACCTCATAGCTGAGGGACAGCTTGCCGTCGGAAAACGCGCCGGCACCGGAGAAGCCGGTGGTGATGTGGCAGTAGGGCTTGCAGTTGACGCACTTCTTTGTCTTGTCCTTGGGGCAATGGCGGTTTTCTACCGCCTGGCCCTTCTCCACCATGATAATTTTCTGCCTGCTGCCCTTTTTGATCATTTCCAGCGCGGTGAAAATGCCGGCGGGGCCGGCGCCGATAATCACAACATCCGCATTCATCATTCTTCCTGTCTCCTTATCTGGTTATCTGGCTGATAATTCTACCTGATGGCGTACCAGCGTCATAGGCGGCACCGGACGGGGCAGCCTAAGCTTCAGCAGCATCTGGGGATTTCGGGGTTCTTCGATCACGGTCCCGGCCTCATCCCGCATTTCCGGGACCGTCATGGAAAAGGGACGCAGGTCCGGTCCTACCAGTTCCACCGTGTCACCGGTGCGGAACTTGTTCCGCAGGGAAATGACGGCGTTGCCGTCGGAGTCACATTCCGTGACCAGCGCCACCACCTGCCATTCCCGGATGTAGCGGGAATTTTCGTAGTACTGGCCGGGATAACCGTAGTAAAAGCCGGTGGCGTAGGGCCGGTGGCTGACGTGCTCCACCTCATCCCGCCACACCGGGTCAATGGGGCGGCCCGCAGCGGCATCGTCCAGACAGTGCCGGTAAGCGCCGGTGACGATGGCGGCATAATAGGCGGATTTGGCCCGGCCCTCGATCTTCAGACTGGACAGCCCAACATCCAGCAGGTCATCCAGATGGTCGATCATGCACATATCACGGGAATTCAGAATATAGCTGCCCTTTTCGTCCTCTTCAATGGGGAAATATTCGCCGGGGCGTTTTTCCTCCATCAGGGCGTAATGATAGCGGCAGGGCTGGGCGCAGGCGCCGCGGCTGGCATCCCGGCCCGTCATATAATTGCTCAGCAGGCACCGCCCGGAATAGCTGACGCACATGGCCCCGTGAACAAAGGCCTCGATCTCCAGCTCTGCCGGGGTGTTCTCCCGGATGGTCCGAATTTCTTCAAGGCTCAACTCCCGGGCTAAAATCACCCGGGAAGCGCCCAGATCATACCAGGCGTTGGCAGTGACATAGTTGGAAATGCTGGCCTGAGTGGAGATGTGGCGCTGGCAGTTGGGGGCATATTTCCCCGCCAGCGTAAAGGCACCCAGGTCCGCCACGATCACCGCGTCCACGCCGGCGTCATTCAGCCGTTCCAGATGCGCCGGCAGGCGGACGATCTCATCCCCCCGGGGCATGGTGTTGATGGTGCAGTGGACCCGTACATTGTGCGCATGGGCATAGGCCACTGCCGCCTTCAACTCATCCGGGTCAAAGTTTCCGGCGAAGGCCCGCATACCGAAGTCGGTGCCCGCCAGATATACGGCGTCCGCGCCGTAGAGCACGGCCATTTTCAGCCGTTCCATATCCCCTGCCGGAGCCAGCAGCTCTGGCAGCGTTCTCTGTTTATCCACCATAGGAGCTGCTCCCTACAAAGGCATTGTGCTCAGACAGTGTTTTGGAGAAGTGATGCTTCCCGTCGGTGCCCAATGCGTAGTAATAATAATCCGTGTCATTGGGGTCCATAGCCGCTTTCAGAGCCGCGCTGCCGGGGTTGGCAATGGCCGTAGGCGGCAGTCCCTTATGGAGATACAGGTTGTAGGGGGTATCGACCGCCTTGTCCGCGTTGGTGATGGCACCGGTGTGATCCGGCAGACCATAGAGCAGGGAAGCGTCGATCTGCAGCAGCCCTGCGGTCTCGCCGGGCTTTTGCAGACGGTTATAGATAACAGAGGCGATATCCCGCTGATCCGTACCGTCCGTCTCCTTTTCAATGAGGGAGGCGATGATGACCACATCCTTCATGCTGTAACCCATGGATTTGGCCTTGGAGGAGGCGAACGCATCCTCGTCGATACGGTCAGCGAAGGCATCGATCAGCTTACCCAGAGCATTCTTGGCATTGTGATTCTTGTAGAACTCATAGGTGTCCGGGAACAGGTAGCCCTCCAGACGGCTGGGATCTTCGGAATTGTTGTTGATGAAGCTGTAATCGTATGTGGCGGTCCTGGCGGCCTCCAGCAGATTTTCTTCCGTATTGACGCCCTTTTCCGCCAACAGACGGATGGTCTGCCGCACGGTATAGCCCTCGGGGATGGTGACGGTGACGGTCTCCGCCGTCAGGTTGCCGGAGGAGTTGTGCATGCCCAGGATCAGCGCCCGGTAATCCATCTCCGTATTCAGTGTATAGGTGCCGATGCCGATCTTTTTGTCGGCATGGGAGATCCCGGCATAGAGCTTGAAAAACCACTTGTACTTGATGAGCCCTGCATCCTGGAGCTTATCCGCCACGGTGGACACGCTGTCCTCCGCCGTTACCTCCACCGAGGTCTCCCGCAGAGCACCCCGGTTGAAGGCACAGAAATCCGAGCCCAGCATCCAGCCCACACCCGCCAGAATGGCGGAAGCCAGCAGGACAAAGATCAGGTAACCGACCAGCACCGCCAGCGGATTC
>ERZ1504283.654-NODE-654-length-8658-cov-3.175055_pt1 | contig 8658 bp, 9 predicted proteins | sample MGYA00571869_ERZ1504283 | MGnify/ENA primary metagenome ERZ1504283 (study PRJEB39906, sample SAMEA3182110) | gut metagenome | biome: human; feature: gut; material: Stool; isolation source: human stools | place: Canada | collected 2013-04-23 ...
TATCTGCCCTGCAAAACGGCCTCTTACCCAGGAGATCAAATCCATGCGTAAGATCCAGCTTGCCAAGAAGAAAAAGAAGTAGGAGGGAAGAACAGTGAGTGAACTTTTAAAAGTATCTTCAAATCCTCATATAAGGTCGAAAGTAACGACCAGTAGTATTATGACGGCTGTGGTGATCGCACTGCTGCCTGCTGCCGGTTTCGGAATCTACAATTTCGGTCCCAGAGCACTGGCAGTAATGGCTGTTACCATTGCAAGCACAGTCCTGACAGAATTGTTATTCGGCTGGCTGTGGAAGAAGAAAATAACCATAACAGACATGTCGGCGGTGGTCACCGGACTGCTGCTGGCACTGAATCTGCCGGTAAGTATTCCTCTGTGGATAGCTGCCCTGGGCGGTGTGTTTGCAATTCTTGTAGTAAAAATGTTGTTTGGAGGTCTGGGACAAAATTTTATGAACCCGGCACTGGCAGCAAGATGTTTCTTATTGATCTCTTTTCCTTCGCAGATGACGAACTTCGTCTGTGATGCTTATACCGGAGCTACTCCGCTGGCGGCACTGAAGGCAGGAGAGAGTGTCAATGTCATGAATATGATCGTAGGTAAGACAGCCGGTACCATCGGTGAGACTTCCGTTATTGCGTTACTGATCGGGGCATGTTTTCTGATCCTGATCGGAGTGATCGATCTGCGCATTCCGGGAACCTATATTGTGACAGTGATCCTGTTTGCCGGATTTTTCGGCGGACATGGTTTTGATCCCGCATATCTGTCGGCACAGTTGGCCGGTGGCGGTCTGATCCTGGGTGCCTTTTTCATGGCTACGGATTATGTTACCCGCCCGATCACCATCAAAGGACAGTATGTATATGGTGTTGTACTGGGACTTCTTACCGGAATCTTCCGTATCTTCGGACCGGGAGCGGAAGGAGTATCTTATGCTATCATTTTAGGAAACCTTCTGGTACCTCTGATTGAAAAATTCACCATGCCGGTTGCTTTCGGAAGAAAGGCAGGTGCGAAACATGAAAAATAAAAATGATGTGCAGGCAATGTTAAAAGAAGCAGGCATTTTATTTGCCATCACCCTGATCGCCGGCCTGTTACTTGGATTTGTCTATGAACTTACCAAGGAACCCATCCGTCTGCAGGAAGAAAAAGCAGTGCAGGAAGCCTGCCAGGCAGTATTTACGGATGCCGGACATTTTGAAGAATTGGATCCGTATATCCCTTCCGATGATACGGCGCAGAATCTTTCCGATACCGGAATTACCATCGGTACGGTATATGAAGCTCAGGATGCCTCCGGAGAGAAACTGGGCTATGTGATCCAGACAACATCCTCTGAGGGATACGGCGGAAATATCGTTTTGTATGTGGGAATCCGTCTGGACGGTACCGTAAATGATATTTCTATTTTGAGTATCTCCGAGACACCGGGACTGGGAATGAAAGCAGGCGATGTATTGGTACCGCAGTTCCATCAGAAAAATGTGAAGAGCTTTACGTATACCAAGACCGGTTCCACTTCTGACAGTGAGATTGATGCCATCAGCGGTGCAACGATCACCACCAGGGCCGTGACCAATGCCGTGAACGGAAGCCTTCTGGCATTTCATGATTATGTACAGGGAGGTGCAGGCAATGAATAAAGCAGGTGAAAGACTTTACAACGGCATTATCAAGGAGAATCCTACCTTTGTGCTGATGCTGGGAATGTGTCCTACACTGGCCGTAACCACTTCCGCAATGAACGGTCTGGGAATGGGACTGACGACAGCGGTGGTACTTACGATGAGCAATCTGATCATTTCCCTGTTGCGGAAAGTGATTCCCAGCCGTGTGAGAATCCCCGCATTTATCGTAATTATAGCTTCATTTGTAACGGCGGTGCAGTTACTTTTACAGGCATATCTGCCGTCTCTGAATGATGCATTGGGTGTATACATTCCTTTGATCGTTGTGAACTGTATTATTTTGGGAAGAGCGGAGAGCTATGCATACTCCAATCCGCCGATTCCTTCTTTGTTTGACGGACTTGGCATGGGACTTGGTTTCTCCCTGGCTTTGACCTGTATCGGTGCCGTGAGAGAGATTCTGGCGGCAGGATCTGTCTTCGGATTCCGGATTATGCCGGATTCCTATGTAACGATCAACATCTTCGGACTGGCTCCCGGTGCGTTCTTTGTGTTGGCTGCATTGACTGCTCTGCAGAATTATGTGAAGAACAAGAGAAAACTGGCAGGCAAGGATTATGAGAAAATCCAGTCCGGCTGCGGACATGATTGTCTGCACTGTGGCGAAAGCGGCTGTTCAGAGAGATTTTACGACAATACCGATACTTCGGAGGATGCCGTGATGGACGCGGCTAGAGCGGCAGCAAAGCCTAAGGCTGCAACGGATGACCTTGAGACAATAGACTTGGATAAGGAGGACAAATAAATGGATAGTGTGAAAGATATGCTTCTGTTACTGATCAGTTCCTCCATTGTCAGCAATATCGTCTTAAGCCAGTTCATGGGACTCTGCCCGTTTTTGGGAGTATCCCGTAAGATCTAGACTGCAGGCGGTATGGGAACCGCGGTTATTTTCGTCATAACGCTGGCAAGTGCGGTAGCGGGCGTGATTTATAAATTTATCTTACAGCCGCTGCACATTGAGTATCTGGAGACCATTGTATTTATCCTTGTGATCGCGGCGCTGGTACAGTTTGTGGAGATGTTCCTGAAAAAGGCTATGCCTTCTCTGTATCAGGCACTGGGTGTATATCTGCCCCTGATCACCACCAACTGTGCGGTTTTAGGTGTAGCGATTACCAATGTACAGAAGGAATACGGTATTCTGACCGGTATTGTAAACGGATTTGCCACAGCCCTTGGTTTTACCATTGCCATCGTGATCCTGGCAGGACTGCGTGAGAAGATGGAATACAATGAAGTGCCGGAATCTTTCAAGGGAATGCCCATGGTGCTGCTGACAGCGGGACTGATGGCAATTGCTTTCTGCGGATTCTCCGGTCTGATCTAGGAAGGAGTAACATAGATGAGTATAACAGGAATTCTGATTGCTGCGGCTTGTGTCGGAATCGTCGGCATCTTTGTGGGACTGTTTCTTGGCGTGGCCGGTATAAAATTCAAAGTAGAAGTAGATGAGAAGGAAGAAGCGGTACTTGCCGCCCTTCCCGGTAATAACTGCGGCGGCTGTGGGTTCGCCGGATGTTCCGGACTTGCCGCTGCGATTGCAAAAGGAGAGGCTGCCGTTAATACCTGTCCGGTAGGCGGAGAGGAAGTAGGCAAAAAAATCGCTGCGATCATGGGAGTAGAGGCAGAGGCTTCCGAGAGAAAAGTAGCGTATGTTCACTGCCAGGGTGACTGCGACCGGACGAAGACAGACTATGATTATTACGGAATCAAGGATTGCCGTATGATGAGCTTTGTCCCCGGAGGCGGACCGAAATCCTGTAACAGCGGCTGCCTTGGATATGGAACCTGCACACAGGTATGTCCTTTCGATGCCATTCACGTCAAAAACGGTGTAGCCGTAGTAGACAAAGAGAAGTGTAAGGCCTGCGGAAAATGTGTAGAGGTATGTCCGAAACACCTGATCAGTCTGATCCCATATTCCAATACGGTGCAGGTAGCCTGCAGTTCTACCGACAAGGGACCGGTCACTATGAAAGCCTGTACCACAGGATGCGTTGGCTGCGGAATTTGCGTGAAAAATTGTCAGCATGATGCTGTGAAAGTAGAGAATTTTCATGCGGTCATTGATCCCGAAAAGTGTGTCGGCTGTGGAGCCTGCATGGAAAAATGCCCTAAAAAGTGTATTGTAAAAGCATAAAAGAGGAGAAATAGTATGCGTCTTCCGGACGATTATGAAGATCATGGAAGCGGGTTGACTCCTACCGTGGTCAGTGCGATCGTTGCTGTCACTATTTTTGTGGTGGTGATACTTACGGTTGTGCTGATCATTAACAGGAAACCGGCGTCTCATCAACAGAATAATACAACTGCACAGACGGAGAATGTACAACAGGCAGGAAATCAGCAGACAGCAAAGTATCCGGATACGCAGGATCTGATCACCGGAAGCACATTGACTCCTTCGGATCTGGATTTTTGGGATATGTATCCGGAGACAACGGCTACACCGATGCCTTCAGAGAATCCTTCCGGACAGGATGGGAAAAAAGATACGACGGATACAGATCCTTCCACCGATGGAAAGCATACCCTGGTGACTAATCGGGATGGGAAAGAAGAATGGGTATTGATCAGCCCTTATCTGCCGAAACACGAATACGATTTTACAAAACTGGTGTGTCAGTCGGATTTTATGAAATATTATCAGGATGGAAAGCTTACTTCTTATGTTGGGGTGGATATCTCCAAATATCAGGATTATGTGGACTTCCTGAAATTAAAGAAAGCAGGCATTGATTTCGTGATGCTTCGGGTGGGAGCCAGAGGTTACGGCAGCGGTCAGATCGTTCTGGATGAGTATTTCGCGGATAATCTGAAGAGAGCGACAGATGCCGGACTGCAGATCGGAGTGTATTTTACTTCACAGGCGATCACCGAAGCGGAAGCGGTGGAAGAAGCGAACGTCGTACTGAACAATATTAAAGATTATAAGATTACTTATCCGGTGGCTTTTGATATGGGATTCGTGGATAACGATACGGCCCGCATAGAAGGAGTCAGCAGAGCGGACAAGACGAAGATCACGAAAGCTTTTCTGGATACGATAGCGGCGGCCGGATATAAAACATTATTATATGGCAACAAGGAATGGCTGATCAAGGAGGTGGATCTGTCAAAACTGTCTGCGTATGATGTATGGTTATCCCAGGTGGGAGATGTTCCGGATTATCCGTATCGGTTTACCATGTGGCAATACGCGGACGATATCTCAGTGGACGGGATTGCCGGTTATGCCAACATGAATATCAGCTTCATTGATTATTCGGAGAAATAGCCGGATAATTCAGAATGCCGGGGGCAATGGGCAGAGAAGAATAGATCTCTGCATAGCGACTGGGAGCAATGTCTTCCACGTAGTTGGATAAAAAGTTATTGGTCACTCCTTTGTTTCGGAGAATGTCGATGGCTTTGTTGTAGGCAATGGCGGCTTCCACATCGGTAGCATAACGGCCCACCAGATAATTGCCATGAATATGAATGCGGACAGTATAGAGATGCTGTCCGTTTTTTGTTACTGTTTTGCGGACACCGTGATAAATATTGTGAATCTGCAGATTTTCTCTGCGGAAATCCGTGGGATCACCATTGCGGAAACAATAGTCTCTACCGGGTACGGCATAGCTTTTGATGCCATAGCGGGATGTAAGAGTCAGCTGCATTCCATAATCGGACACAAAATAATGATTACCGCGCCGCATGATTTTGTGTGAAGAATAATAGAACAGATCTTCCAGATCAAATTTCAGTACATGGTGTGGCGTGAGATAATAGTAAAAAAGCTGCTGGCCCATATAGATGGGGTTCCCAAGGTAGATTCCATTATCCCGGAAGTTGAGCAGACAGACCCACTTCTCAAAGGAAAGGGAAGAGGTCTCCCGGTAGGATTTCAGGGAGAGAGAGGAATCATTTAACAGACGAATCCCTTCTTCATAGGCAGAGTGTGCCTGTCCGGCATCCCGGTAGCTACCCAGACTGATGTGCTTCCCACGGTAGGTCAGAGAGGCGCGGTAATACACGGTTCCATCTTTTTTTACGGCACGAAATATCCCTTTATCCAGTTTGCTTTTTCCTGTTTTCTGCTCATTCATAATTTCATAGTATCATTTTTTCCCGGAAAACAACAGATATATTTTTCGGACGAGCTGCATAGAATGAAGTTGGAGTCAAAATCATTTGTAGGTATGTGAGGATCAAAAATGTATAAACGGGCATTGACTGTTCTGTTAACAGCGCATTTGTTATTTCTGGCAGGATTTTTGTGTCTGGGACAAATGGAAGAAATACAGCGGAATCTGCAGATAAAAGTCCCGGTAGCGGCAGACAGTGAGAGCAGAATGATAGGAATTGCTTCCCGGACATCCTCGGGACAGCGGGTAGTCGACTGCAATGAATTGCAGAGGAACAGCAGGTATCATTTGGACATGGTGGAGCTGGAGGTTCTGTTGAAAATTGTGGAAGCGGAAGCAGGATGTGAGGATGAGGAGGGGAAACTTTTGGTGGCAAATGTCATATTGAACCGTCTGAATTCCGATAAATTTCCGGACAGTGTGTCGGAGATCGTGTTCCAGCAGGAGAATGGGATCACGCAGTTTTCCCCGGTGTCCGATGGGAGCTATGACAGAGTACAGATCAGTGAAGAGACCGTAAGGGCAGTGGGACGAGCACTGGATGGAGAGGATATCTCCGAAGGAGCACTTTATTTTGCCGCAAGAGATTATGCGGACAGTAAACGAATGCGTTGGTTTGATGAAAAGCTTACACTGTTATTCCGGCACGGCGGACATGAGTTTTTTAAGGAATAATAAGAATAAGAATGTAGCGTGGACTTTATCAATTCACCTTGCAACAGTGCTTAAAGTATGCTATACTTTTACGAAATTGAAGATGGATACAATAGATCCATACATATTGATACGGAGGAGAGGAAATGGAAGTAATATATCGTAGCACACGCAGCAACGGCGCACCGGTAACCGCATCACAGGCGATTCTGAAGGGATTATCCGATGACGGAGGATTGTTTGTACCGGATCATATTCCCACACTGGACAAGAGTCTTAAGGAGCTTGCGGGAATGACTTATCAGCAGGTTGCATATGAAGTCATGAAATTATTTCTGACGGATTTTACGGAAGAAGAACTGAAGAATTGTATTAACAGTGCTTACGATTCCAAGTTTGATACAGAAAAAATTGCTCCGCTTGTGAAGGCAGACAATGCGTATTATCTGGAATTGTTCCATGGATCCACCATTGCTTTTAAGGATATGGCACTTTCCATTTTACCTCATCTGATGATCACTTCTGCCCGCAAGAACAATATTAAGAACGAGATCGTGATCCTGACCGCTACCTCCGGTGATACCGGTAAGGCAGCCCTGGCAGGCTTTGCAGATGTAAAAGGCACTCGTATCATTGTATTTTACCCGAAGAACGGTGTCAGCCCGATCCAGGAGAAGCAGATGGTGACCCAAAAGGGTGCCAATACCTTCGTAGTAGGCATTCACGGCAACTTTGACGATGCTCAGACCGGCGTGAAGAAGATCTTCTCCGATAAGGAACTGGCAAAAGAGATGGACGAGAAGGGCTTCCAGTTCTCCTCAGCAAACTCTATCAACATCGGACGTCTGGTACCGCAGATCTGCTACTATGTGTATGCTTATGCACAGTTATGTAAAGACGGTAAGATCGCAGAGGGTGAGAAGATCAATGTCGTAGTTCCCACCGGTAACTTCGGTAACATTCTGGCAGCATTTTATGCGAAGAATATGGGGCTTCCCATTGATAAGCTGATCTGTGCTTCCAATGACAATAAGGTACTGTATGATTTCTTCCGTACCGGAACCTATGACCGCAACAGAGAGTTCGTACTGACGACATCTCCTTCCATGGATATTCTGATCTCCAGCAACTTAGAGCGTCTGATCTACCGTATCGCAGGCAATGATGCGGATAAAAACCGTGAGCTGATGAGTGCGCTGACCGGCAATGGCAAATACGAGATCACCGAAGAAATGAAGGCGCAGCTGGCTGACTTCTATGGTAACTTTGCAAGTGAGGCAGAGACGGCAGCAGAAATTCGTCGTCTGTATGAGAAGTGCGGCTATGTGATCGATACCCATACCGCAGTAGCTTCTGCAGTATACGGAAAATATGTGGCAGAGACCGGGGATCATAAGACCACTGTCATTGCTTCTACCGCAAGCCCCTTCAAATTCACCAGAAGCGTCATGGATGCGATTGACACTAAATATGATGTGATGGGCGATTTTGAACTGGTGGATGAATTATCCAAAATTGCTAAGGTGAAGGTGCCCGGAGCAATCGAAGAGATCCGTACCGCACCCATACTTCATGATACGCAGTGTGATGTGGATAAAATGAAGGATACCGTAAAAAGTTTTCTTGGTATTTAATGTGGAATAAGATCATGATCAGAGAATCCCTCGTTGTGTGAGGGATTCTCTTTTTGTGGAAGGGTTAATTGTCACAGGAGTCACAGCGGTCAAACCCGGGGTTAAAGGCATAGAAGTTCTTTGCATTCAGGTGGTCCTGGGTGATACGGAGGGCTTCTCCGAAGCGCTGGTAATGGACGACTTCGCGAGCCCGCAGGAATTTGATGGGTTCGCAGATATCCGGATCCTTGATCAGACGTAAGATGTTGTCATAGGTGGAGCGGGCTTTCTGTTCCGCAGCCATATCCTCGTGCAGATCGGTGATGATATCTCCCTTTACCTGGAACTCACAGGCATTAAAGGGAACACCGCCTGCTGCCTGGGGCCAGACACCGATGGTATGATCCACGTAATAGTTGGCGAATCCGCTTTTCTCAATCTCTTCCATGGAGAGGTTACGGGTCAGCTGGTGGACGATGGTGGCTACCATTTCCAAATGCCCCAGTTCTTCGGTCCCTATATCAGTAAGCAGTCCGGCTACCTCCTTATAAGGCATGGAAT
>ERZ1504283.656-NODE-656-length-8654-cov-3.651471_pt1 | contig 8654 bp, 8 predicted proteins | sample MGYA00571869_ERZ1504283 | MGnify/ENA primary metagenome ERZ1504283 (study PRJEB39906, sample SAMEA3182110) | gut metagenome | biome: human; feature: gut; material: Stool; isolation source: human stools | place: Canada | collected 2013-04-23 ...
TACGAGATCTAGTACGGTCTCGTGGGCTCGGAGATGTGTATAAGAGACAGGGATCGGTCTGGGCGGCGTTCAGTCGGCGGTCTATGCCACGGAGGTCAGCGTCCCGGAGTACCTGGCCTACACGACCGAGGAAACGGAGAAAGTGGAGGTACAGCGGCTTGCCGGCGAGCTGGGCGGTGATATGGAACTGGCGATCAGGCAGCTCGCCGAGGGCAAACGTTAAAGGGAGGGCAGGCCATGTATCGCAAGTGTATCGGATCAGACCCCACGGCGGCGCGTTTGGACTTCGCGCTGTACGAGGTGGCGGGCGAGTGGGAAAGCCGCTCGGGTTCTCCCCGGGTTCGCATCTACCGCAACCCGGGACGCCGGGGCGGCGGTTTTTACGTGGAGGTGTCCTACAAGGACGGGACACGCTTCTCCCGTCCCGTGAGGAAGTATTGGGGAGGTATCCGTTACTTCGACCTCTACGGGTATGTCGCCCTGGCCTACGATGCGGGGCGCGAGGTGCTCCAGCTCTCCGCCTACGGGGATTATTACCGGGCGTCGGAATGACCGCCCAAGTATTCACGAATTAAATAATGAAAAGGATGAAACGATTGATTTTAACGCTGTTCGTGGGGCTTCTTTGCTTCACGTACCAGGCAAAAGCGCAGTGGACGGTCATCGACCCGTCGAACCTCGTTCAGAACATCAAGAGCGCGGTTCAAAGCTCGACCACGGCGACCAACATGGTCAAGTCGCTGCAAGAGAGTATCAAGATTTATAACCAGAGCAAGGCTTACTACGACGCCCTCAAATCGGTGCATAACATCATCAAGGATGCCCGGAAGGTGAAGCTGACGCTCGAAATGGTCAGCGAGATCACGGAAATCTACACCTCGGGATTCAACCGTATGGTTTCAGACCCGAACTTCACGGTGGACGAGCTGGCGGCGATCTCGGCGGGTTACGCCCGGTTGCTGGAGGAGGGCGGTGCGCTGGTGGCGGAACTCAAGACGGTCATAACCGGCGGCAACGGCCTCTCGCTCTCGGACAAGGAGCGGATGGACGTGGTGGATCAGGTTTACACGAAGATGCTGGAGTACCGCAACCTCACGCGCTATTACACGCGCAAGACCATCTCCGTGTCCTTCATCCGCAGCCGCGAAAAGGGCGACGCGCACCGGGTGCTGGCACTTTACGGGAACCCGAACGACAGATATTGGTAACCTGAAAACGGAGGCAGTCATGGATTTCGACAATTTACACCAGGTTCTCCGGAACCTGTATCAGGAGATGATGCCGCTATGCGGCGACATGATCGGGGTGGCGAAAGGTATCGCCGGCCTGGGTGCGCTCTTTTACGTGGCTTACCGGGTATGGAAGGCACTGGCCAATGCGGAGCCTATCGACGTGTTCCCGCTCCTGCGGCCTTTCGCCATCGGCTTGTGCGTGATGTTCTTTCCCACCGTGGTTCTGGGGACGATCAACGCCGTGATGTCGCCCGTGGTGCAGGGCACGCACGCCATACTGGAGGGGCAGACATTGGATTTGCAGGCATACCAGCAACAGAAGGACGATTTGGAAGCCGAGGCCCGCAGGCGCGAGGGCAAGGCTTGGTTAGTGGACGACGAGGTGTATGAACAACGGCTTGCGGATATGGGTATCACGGATTTGGGCGAGATTATCAGCATGTGGGCCGAACGCACGTGGTACGACATCAAGGCCGGTTTCCGGCAGCTTGTCCGGGACTTCTTCGAGTTGTTGTTCAACGCCGCGGGGCTTACTATCGACACGCTGCGGACATTCTTTTTAGTCGTGCTGTCGATTCTGGGGCCCTTGTCGTTCGCCCTCTCCATTTACGACGGCTTTCACTCGACGCTCGCGAGCTGGATTTCCCGCTATATCAGCGTGTACCTTTGGCTTCCCATCGCCGACCTGTTCTCCGCGGTGCTGGCCAAGATCCAGACGTTGATGCTCCAGGCGGACGTCCTGGCCCTGCAAGACCCCAACTACATTCCCGACAGCGGCAGCGGTGTCTATATTATCTTTTTGATTATAGGTATCATAGGCTATTTCACGATCCCCACCGTTGCCGAGTGGGTGATCCAGTCGGGCGGAGCCGGCGGGGCTATGGGCGGTATCAACAAGGCCGGGGCATTCGCCACGGGTGTCGCGGGCGGTATCGCCGGCAACATGATCGGCCGCACGTTCGGGCGTCGCGGCGGTGGCGGTTCCTCCTCCGGTAACGGCGGCGGTGGCCCGGCTTCGGGCAGTGCCCCCAACGGGCGCAACCTGGCAACACAAGGTAACAGTAATCATTCATAACAATTTGGACAATGGAATTCAAGTCATTAAAAAACATCGAAACAAGTTTCAGGCAGATTCGGCTTTTCGGTATCGTGTTCCTCTGCCTGTGCGCGCTGGTATCCGTGTTCAGCGTGGTCGCGAGCTTCCGTTTCGCCGAAAAGCAGCGCGAGAAGATCTACGTCCTGGACGGGGGCAAGTCGCTGATGCTGGCGCTCTCGCAGGATTTGAGCCAGAACCGCCCCGTGGAGGCGCGCGAACATATCCGGCGTTTTCACGAGTTGTTCTTCACCCTCTCGCCCGACCGTGCGGCCATCGAGAGCAACATCAACCGCGCGCTGTTCCTGGTCGATAAGAGCGCCTTCGCCTATTACCAGGACATGCAGGAGAAAGGTTACTACAACCGTGTGGTGTCGGGGAACATCAGCCAGCGTATCGAGGTGGACTCCGTGGTGTGCGACTTCAACGCCTATCCCTACCGGGCCATGACCTATGCCCGGCAAATGATTGTCCGCGAGAGCAACATCACCGAGCGTTCGCTGGTCACGCGCTGCGAGCTGATCAACTCGGGGCGTTCGGACAATAACCCGCAGGGTTTCATCATGGAGAAATTCGAGATTCTGGAGAACCGCGATTTACGTACATTAAAAAGATAAGGCTATGGCAAAGAAGAGAATAAAGGCTTTCGGGGAGTGGGTCGAAGACCACCTGCGCCGCGCTTGCGGGGCGCTCTCGCCCGATAAGCGGATTATCGTGATCCTCACGCTGCTCTTGTTCTTTTCCGTCTTGTCGCTCTACTTTACCGTGTCTTCCATCTACCGCTTCGGCAAGGGAGCCGGGGAACGGATGCAGATACGGCATATCGAGCGGCTGGAGCTGGAATTAAGACAACGGCAGGAGGCCGACAGTGTAAAACATCTAAAAGATTTCAATTATGACGACGAACGAAAAACAGAATAAACAGCCGGAGGCGGGGAAAAAGGAACTCACGCCCCGGCAGATACAGATGCGGAAGAAGATGGTGGTCTTCCCGCTCTTTTTCCTGGCCTTTGCCGGGTGCATGTGGCTGATCTTCTCCCCCGGCGAAAAAGAACGGGAGGAGCCTTCGGCGGGTTTCAACACGGAGCTGCCGACCCCGGAATCGGAGGGTATCCTCTCGGACAAGCGTGATGCCTACGTGCAGGAGGAGATGCGGCGCAGGGAGCGGGAAAAGATGCGCTCCTTGCAGGATTTCGCGTTCGGGATGGAGGACGAGGAGGAAGAGCCTGTCATGCCCGCTGCCGTGCCGGATAAGTCTTCCGGCTCTGCCGGCGGTTCGTCGGGAGCTTTCCGGACTTCCCGTGCCGCCTATGCCGACATCAACCGCCAGTTAGGCAGTTTCTACGAGGACACCGCCGGTGAAACGGGGGAAGAGCGCGAGATGCAGGCCCGCATCGAGGAACTGGAACGCCGCCTGGAAGAACAGCAGGCGCAGAAAACGGCCCAGGAGGAGCAGGTGGCGCTGCTGGAGAAGTCCTACGAGATCGCCGCCCGCTACATGAACGGCGGTCAGGCCCCTGAAGCCCCGCGTCAGAAAACCTCCGTTTCCGGCAAGGCTTCCGTGCAGCCCGTGCGCCAGGTGCGCCGTAACATCGTGTCGCTGCTCGCCGCCCCGCTGCCCGATTCGGTCTTCGCCCGTGAGTTCGTCAAGCCCCGGAACTGGGGTTTCAACACGGTGGGGAGCGACCTTCGCGAGCCCGAGCGCAACAGTATCCGTGCCGCCGTGCAGCAAACCGTGACGCTCACCGATGGCGGGGAGGTTACTTTCCGGCTGCTGGAACCGATGATGGCGGGAGAGCTGCTCATCCCCTCGGGTACGCCCGTAACGGGGGCGGCGAGGATCAACGGCGAACGGCTGACGGTCAAGGTCAGCGCTGTCCAGCACGGCGGGGCGGTCGTTCCGGTCGATCTGTCGGTCTATGACACGAACGGCAACGAGGGTATTCCCGTGCCGGGGTCGGAAGAACTCAATGCCGTGAAGGAGATCGCCGCCAATATGGGCGCGGGCATGGGCAGCAGTATCACGATCACGGACGATGCCGGTTCGCAACTGCTCTCCGACCTGGGGCGCAGCGCCATCCAGGGCGTGTCGCAATACGTGAGCAAGAAGATGCGCTCGGTCAAGGTCACGCTCAAGGCCGGTTACAGCGTCCTGCTGCTCCCGCCCCTTCAATAAGGGTACAAACGACGTACTTCCGTACACCACTGAAAAAATCCATTTTTATCAACAATCAAAAAATTATCGAGTATGAAAAAGATTCTTCTGGCACTCGCTTTTATCGGGTGCATGTTCGCTGCCCACGCGCAGGAAAAGCCCTCCACGGGCGATTTGTACGACGGTCTTACCCGTCCGCTGACCTTCAACCGGGTTATCCCGCCCTACGCGCTGGAGGTGACGTTCAGCAAGACCGTGCATGTGATTTTCCCCTCGGCCATCCGTTACGTCGATCTGGGGTCTTCGGATCTTCTGGCGGCGAAAGCCGACGGCACGGAAAACGTGCTGCGTGTAAAGGCGGCCCTGCGTGATTTCTCGCGCGAGAGCAACCTTTCGGTCATTACCGAGGACGGGGCCTATTACAGCTTCAATGTCAAGTATGCCGAGGAGCCGGTGAAACTGTCGGTCGAGATGGCGGACTTCCTGCATGACGGGGAGGCGGTAAACCGCCCCAATAACGCGCTGGACATCTATTTGCAGGAGTTGGGATGCGAATCTCCGCTGCTGGTCAAACTGATCATGCAGTCCATTTACAAGAATGACCGCCGCGAGATCAAGCATATCGGTTGCAAGCGTTTCGGGGTACAATACCTCCTCAAAGGTATCTACGTGCATAACGACCTGCTTTATTTCCACCTCCAACTGAAAAACTCCTCCAACGTGCCTTTCAACGTGGACTACCTGACGTTCAAGATTACGGACAAGAAGGTGGCCAAACGCACGGCCATCCAGGAGCAGGTCGTATGGCCCGTGCGTGCGTACAACAACGTGCAGGTCATCGGCGGCAAGCGTACCGAGCGCATGGTCTTCACGCTCCCGAAGTTCACGCTGGCCGACGACAAGCAGCTGGTCGTGGAACTGCACGAGCAGCAGGGCGGGCGACACCAGACTTTCACGGTGGAGAATGCCGACCTGGTGCGCGCACGTGTTATCAACGAGTTAAAGGTAAAGTGATATGAAACGGGCGATATTCATTCTCACGCTGGGGTTATGCCTCCTCCTTTCGGACGGGGCGCACGCCCAGCGTGCCCTGCCCGCCATGCGCGGGCTGGAAATACGGGGAGGCATGACCGACGGCTTCTATACCCGGGACAGCCGCAGCGAAACGGGCTACTGGTTCGGGCTGGCCATGAGCCGCTACGCGAAGAATGCCGACAAGTGGGTGTTCGGCGCGGAGTTCCTGAACCGTTATTACCCCTACAAGTCGGAACGTATCCCTGTGGCGCAGTTCACTGCCGAGGGCGGTTACTATTACAAGTTCCTCGCCGACCCGTCCAGGACTTTTTTCTTCTACCTCGGCGGCTCGGCGCTGGCCGGTTACGAGAGTGTGAACCGGGGCGAGAGGCGGCTCTATGACGGCTCTACGCTCCGCCACCGCGACCGTTTCCTCTATGGCGGGGCCGTCACGCTGGAGATCGATGCGTACCTGACCGACAGGATTATCCTCTCGCTGACGGGGCGTGAGCGTATCCTATGGGGCACTACAACGGGACATTTCCACGCGCAGTTCGGCCTGGGCGTGAAATTCATAATCCATTAAACTTGCAAGCGACATGAAAAAGATGAAAAAGATATTGGCCCTGGCGGTCTGGATCGCCGCCCTGGGTCTTTTATGCGCATCCTGCGACAACGGGCTGGATATACAGCAGGCGTACACGTTCTCTCTGGAAACGATGCCCGTTCAGAAGCGAATCTCCGTTGGTGAAACCGCTGAAATCCGCTGCACGCTCGTGCGGGAGGGGAGATATGACGGCGCGCGTTACACGATCCGCTATTTCCAGCCCGACGGGCGCGGTGAGTTGAGGATGGACGACGGTACGGTGTTCCTGCCCAACGACCGCTATCCGCTCGACCGTGAGGTGTTCCGCCTCTATTACACATCGCGCAGCGATGACCAGCAGGCCATCGACGTCTATGTCGAGGACAACACGGGTCAGGTCGTGAAGACCTCCTTCACGTTCCAGAGCGAGAACGGGACGGAGGAAACGGAACGATAACGGAATATGTCTAACCAAGAGAAGCGCCCGTCACCCGGGCGCTTTCCATAAATACTGAAAACCATGACAGAGCAAGAGAGAATAGATATAGCCTATCTCGATACGGGGGTGTACGAGAACCCGTGGCGTGAGAACCTTTTCGAGACGCTGCCCGAGGATCGGAAAACGGCGGAAGTCTGCCGTTTCGCCATCAAGAAATCGGCTTTCAACATCGAGTTCGTTCCCGAAGCGATGAAAACGCCGGAACTTTGTCTTGCCGCGGCCGGCCACCGGGGCGAAACACTGAAATTCGTCCCTGACCGTCTGAAGACACCGAAAATGTGCCGTGCCGCCGTCGATAGCAACAGCTACGCGCTGTATTACGTTCCGGAGGGGTTGAAGCCCCCCGAACTGTGCATGGCGGCCGTGAAGCGCAACGGCCTGGTGCTGGCGGCCGTTCCCGGGGAATTGAGGACGCCGCAAATATGCCGTGCGGCGTTGAAAGCGGTGGACAGTGCCGATTACAAGATACTCCCTTACATTCCGTATCCCGATATATGCCTGGAAGGGCTGAAAAAATTCGGGATGTCGTTCGTGGACAAGTTCGAGATTTTCGCCTCCATTGCCCCGGAGGTCATGACCGGGGAACTGGCCCTTCACGGCGTGGGGATGGACGCGTCCTGCCTTTCGCTCGTGCCGGTGGAACTGCGCACGGAGGCAGTCTGCCTGCGTGCCGTCAGCGGGGACGGCATCCTGCTCCATGAAGTGCCGGAGGAATTACGCACGGAACGGGTCTGCGAGGCCGCCGTGTCCTCGAACTACCTGGCACTGGAGTACGTTCCGAAACATCTGAAAACCGACCGTCTGTGCGGGATGGCGCTGGAGCGCGATCCCCTGGCCATCCGCTTTTTCAACCCCGAACAGCTCACGCCGGAGGTCTGCAACCGGGCGTTGGCCCGTACCGACGACCTGCGTGTCCTCCGCTATATCCCCTTCGAGGAGATACACCTGAAAGTGTTGGGGTTCTATTGCACGAATTACGATAAGACCTTCGATTTTTTGGAGAACATGAACCCCTGGTTCCTCACGCCGAGGGTGGCCCGGGAAATTTTCGCCCTGGAGCCGGAGCTGTTCTACAACCTTCCCGACCACGCCAAGAACGAGGAGATGTGCCGCCGGGCCGTCTGGCACGACGGGAGCTACCTGCAATATGTCCCCGAGAAGTGGAAAACGCCGGAGTTGTGCATGGAGGCCATACGGCGCAGTCCCTATGCCATCGCCCACCTGCCCGAGAGCATGAAAAGCCCGGATCTATACATGAGCCTGGTGCGGGAGAACCCGCAAAACCTGAAAGGCGTCCCCCGCGAAGCCCGGACGCCGGAGATGAGCCGGGAGGCTTTCGAGCGTACCTACGGGAAGGACAAAACCGATTTCTCGGTTATCAGCGCGTTGAGCGACCCCGCCCTGGTCTTGCAGGTGTTCCGCGAGCAGGACGACCCGCAGCAGATACACCGGTTGATGAGTGTCCTGCACCTGAACCGCCGGCTTGTAACGGAGGAGGTGGCGTTGGAGGCCGTTCGCAAGGATGCGGGGGTGCTGTACGACATTCCCCAGACGGCCATCACGCCGCTCGTGGCCGATACGGCCGTGCGGGGCGACCCGAGGATGATCCAGTGGGTTCCGAGGGAGCTTCGCACGGCGGATCTGTGCCTCTATGCCGAGGCCGCCCATCCCGAGTTGCGGGTTTACGTTCCCGACGAAATAGCAAAGGGACGTAATATCTACTCGTTCCACCGTCAGGTGGACGCGAAATTGCGGCAGCCGCTCGAATACGAACAATACAAGACCCTCTACTCGGGCGGCGCGGTGCGTGTGAACAACGTGTGGACGTCGGTTGCGGGTGAGATTGACTGCTGCGAGGTGCGTTACGACCGTAAGACGGAGAAACTCAAACTGCGGATCGTCGAACCGCCCAGGGAGAAGAAGGCGCAGCCGAAGGTCGCGCCCCGCAAACCCGCCCGGGGGCCGAAATTGTAGGACGGCGGGTAGTTCTTTGGCAGGAAGGTTGTTAAAAATCGCACGTGTTGTCGCCGATACCCGAATGAAATCGTTATATTTGCAATCGAATCCTCCGGCGG
>ERZ1504283.658-NODE-658-length-8609-cov-4.148118_pt1 | contig 8609 bp, 8 predicted proteins | sample MGYA00571869_ERZ1504283 | MGnify/ENA primary metagenome ERZ1504283 (study PRJEB39906, sample SAMEA3182110) | gut metagenome | biome: human; feature: gut; material: Stool; isolation source: human stools | place: Canada | collected 2013-04-23 ...
ACGCGGAGGTCCGCGCCGCTGCCGACGCCGACCGCTATCGCAAGGAGCAGGAGGCGCAGGCAGCTCTGTACCAGCGGCAAAAAGACGCGGAAGCTGTCCGCTATGAGCAGGAGCAGGCGGCGGAAGCCGCCAAGAAGGCCGCCGAGGCCGCCCGCTTTGCCAAGGAGCAGGAAGCTGCCGGTATTGCCGCTGTGGGTCAGGCGGAAGCCGAAGCCATCCGGGCCAAGGCCCTGGCAGAGGCCGAGGGTATCGACAAGAAGGCGGAGGCCATGAAGAAGTATGGCGAGGCCGCTGTGATCGAGATGATCATGAACGCCCTGCCGGAGATCGCCAAGAACGTGGCGGAGCCTCTCAGCAAGGTGGATAAGATTACCATGTACGGCGAGGGCAACAGCGCCAAGCTTCTCAGCGACATCGTCAACGGCACCACCCAGGTCACCGAAGGCATCAGCGCCGGAATGGGGCTGGACCTCAAGAGCCTGCTGGCAGGTGCCCTGGGCGGCAAGCTGGCGGCGGGCAATTCCCAGCCGGTGCAGGTGACGGTAACGCCCCAGGCCCAGCCTGACGCGGCAGCCGCTTCCGCGGACACGCCGGAGCAGCAGGTGTGATGACTTAACCGGACATAAAATCTGCCTGGGGCCTCCTGCGGGAGGTCCCAGGCTTCCGTAAAGAGAGGAGTTCGTTTATGATAGGCTTTGGAGGAGATCCCGGCTTTGGTATGACTTTCAGCATCATGCGGATCATGGTTCCTGTCATATTTGTATTGGTGTTTGGCATTATTATCGTAGCAATGGTTCGCGGTATAGGTGAATGGAACAAAAATAATCATTCACCGAAGCTGTCCGTTCCTGCCAAGGTGGTATCCCGGCGTACCGCTGTTTCTCACCACCATCATCACCAGGGAAATGGGATGTATCATACCCATACCGCTACCAGCTATTACGCCACCTTTCAGGTAGAGAGCGGCGACCGGATAGAGTTTCTGGTTTCCGGCACGGAATACGGCATGCTGGCGGAAGGAGACTCAGGGGAGCTGACCTTTCAGGGTACCCGGTATTTGAATTTTCAACGGAACGAGTCGGCGGAATGAAGGGCGTAACCGTCAAACGCAGCGGCGGATTGAAGATTTCCCGTGAAAATGAGAGAATACCCCGTATAGAGCATAGAGTCCACGCATAGTGAACGGCTCCTTGAGATGGCGGCCTTTTATACGTGGTTAGATTTTACGCTTACCTTGGAAATGCGGGTGGTTATTGAGCACTTACGAGGAAAAGGTTTGAGTTGATGCATAGAGGTTTAAAGTTTCCTATGGCGAAAAAGGAACGGCGCAGCAGACGATTATAATACCGTCTGCTGCGCTGTCCTTTGCCTGATGTGGAATCATGTATAGATGAACTGGCAGCTGCTTTACTCAGCCATGTCCCGCCAGAGGAATGCCACAATTTGGCCGCGGGTGCAGTTGTTGCCGGAGCCGAACAGACCACCGCCGATACCGCCGGTGATGCCGTTCTTCTCAGCCCACTTGACCGCGCTTACGTAGTAAGCGTCAGCCGCCACATCGCTGAAGGCCGCGCTGCCGCTGACAGCAGGGCTGCCGGAGGCACGGTACAGGAAGGTCACTGCCTGTGCGCGGGTGCAGGTTGCGTCGGGGCTGAACTTACCGTTGCCGGTGCCGCCGGTGATGCCGTTTTCCAGCGCCCATGCCACTGCGTCATAGCAATAGCTGCCGGGAAGCACATCGCCGGGAACCTTAGCCGTGCCCTTGGGGGCGGGAGAACCGGCGGCACGCCACAGGAAGGTGACGATCTGGCCACGGGTGCAGGGATCGTTGGAGCCGAACAGGCCGTTGGCTTTGCCGTTGGTGATGCCCTTCTTCACAGCCCATTCCACAGCCTTGGCATAATAAGCGTCGGCGGGAACGTCCGCAAAGATGGAAGCAGCCTGCTCCTCGACAAACTCAGCGGAAACAGTAACCTTGCTGCCGGGCATGGTGAAGGTGTACTTGCCGTTGCCCTTATCGGTCAGCTTGAGCTTATTGCCGCTGGCATCCTTGACGGTGAGTTTGTCCAACTCGTAGCCCTTATCAGGGGTCACGGTGACGGTCACCCGGTCACCCTTGGAGGCGTTCTTGGGGCTGACGGTCACATCGCCGTTCTTGGCGCTGGGTGCGGATACAGCGTAGATGCTGCCGGAACCGGAGGAAGAGCCGCTGGAGGAGCTGCCGCTGGAACCGGAAGAATGATTGCTCTGTTTCGGAGTTTCGAGTGTGAAGGTCAAATCCTGATAGCCAGTTGCCTTGACAACCATGCTGTAGGTTGCACCATCGCCCTTGGAGAACTGCGTCGCTGCCAGGTCGATCACGCTGCCATCCTTGATGATCGTGACCGCGCCTCTGCCGGAAGCTGCGTAAGACCTTCCGTCCACCGAAACCGCAGAGATTGCCTTAAGATACGCCGCAAGCTGTTCATCCGTAATGTCAGACGAAGCCTTGACCAGCGCCTTCTTGGAAGCATCATATTTTGCGATAATGTCTGCCGTTTTCAGCTCAAAGGAGGTCGAAACCGGTGCATAAGCGCCGCTCTTGTCCGTAATCGTCAGGGTATATGCGCCGAATGCGGGCGTATCTGTCCAAGTCAACTTTTCGCCCTCAACTTTGAAATTATATGCACTGAGATCAGTGCTGCCGCTTGCAACTGCGTACTGTGCATCGAAGTCTTCCGGCAGATTTTCTACCGTGACCACTGCTTCGCGTGCGGTGTTCAGTGCGTTTTTCACGGTTGCGGTCACGTTCTTGGTACTCTTCGGGATTTTGAGATTGGTCCCAATCGTCTGAATCGTGCCATCGTTCAGGTAATAGGTGATGGTGTCGATGGTCTTACCCTGCAAACCACTGTCAACACCGAAACCCAGTTCCGCGCCGCGCCAGATTCCCACAACATGACGGAGACCGTAGACATTGCCGTCCGTGGTATGCAGTGTGACAGCGGAAACATTGCTTGCAATATCCTCCGCAAGGCCTGCCACCTTCATCGCATAGTAGGCGTGACGTCCGTTCGTAGTCAGAGTTACCGACGCACCAGATGCTGCAGTTGCAATCGCGGTTGCCTTGCCGAAGGAAAACGTGCCATTCGACACGGTCAGTGCCTTGTAGGAAGTCGGTTCCGCAGAAAGCGCATAGTACGAATAATCCGGTGCGCCAAACAGCGTGTCCTTGCCCTTGTAAGTCGTGGTAGTCTCTTTACCGCGCAGCGTAACGGTGATGGTGAGCGTATCACTGTCCTTCACCTGCTTGTAGCCGTGCAGTGCGGAGAGGTCGGGCACATATACCGGATAAATGATGCCGGAAATATCCGAGCCATCGCTGTTGTTATGATAGGAATTTGCTGCGAGACTGCTCAGCGGCTTGCTCTTGGTTGCGGAGGAAACCGCGTCCACCTGAGCCGCCGTATCGTTATCACCCTTTTCTGCTGCGTAGAACGCATTGTAGGGGATGTTCATCAGCACATAGCCGGGGGTCGGGGTGATTGCATACTTGCTCAGGTTAGGAGTAGCATCAATGCTGGCTTTCCAGTACAGGTCTGCCAACGGGTCATCAACGGCGTCAATCAGTTCGCCGTCCGCAACGTGTCGGCGGTTTGCTGTCACCGTTACGGTATCGTCATGGGCTTTGCCCGGCTGTGGCTTGGACGGGGAATGCGTATACGCCGTTGCGCCCTGCAAATAGGCTTCGGTAGTGGCGATTGTGCCGGTGCCGGAAACGGCTGCGCCGCCGTCCTTCCAGAGCACCTCTCCGCCGAGTGCAATCACCTTGCCGCCGCCGGTGATCGTACCGTTGTTCAGTTCGATTGCAGTACCGCCCTTGGTATCCACCACGGTGCCTTTGCCGCCGTAAACCGCCAGAACAGCGCCATTATCCAGCGTCAGCGTGCCGCTTACGCGCAGACCAGACTGGCCGATCTCGGAGCCGCCTGCATCGCCGCTGATGAACACCTGTCCCTTGACCTGTACGTTGCCGGTGGTCATAACGACCGGCTCATGCGTAGTACGGTCGGTCAGATCGCCGTTTGCGAGATAGTTCGCATGAGAGTAGATTGCCGCGTTTTCCAGAATAGAGCCATCCTCCATGCGGAGCTGTCCGCAGATGGACGCACCAGTTTCATATTTCTTGTTGTAGGCGTTGTAGTTCATAGAGAATGTGCCGCCACTCTGCACATCAATGATGCCCTGCACGGTGGAGTCCCGCAGCGTCAGTTTGCCGCCGTTTTCCACCACGATGCGGACGCTGCTGAGGATCTTCATATTCATCAGGGTCAGATTACAGCCGTTGGGGATATACAGGGTTTGGGGAATGTTGCTGGCTTTCACATCGTCCCACGGAATATCATAGCCCAGAACGCCGTAGGTGCCGCTTTCATGGGAACCGTACCAAACCTCCAGTTTCTCCGGCACGCGAACGCTGTTTTCTTCACCGTCCACATTGCTGCCGAAGTTTTTAATGGCCCAAGGCTCCATGATATCCCATGCGTAGAGGCCGCTCTGATACTGTTTCAGATTTTCGACTTTGATCTGGTCTGCCAGCGTTTCCTCACCGGTGTAGATGCGGAAGGGCAGGGCATTACTATCCGCGGTGCGGCCCTGATTGTCCTCAATATGAACGGATACCAGATAACTGCCCGCGTCCTTCGGCGTACCATTCAGCGTCAGGTCACTGCTGAGAGTCACGTAGACGCCTTTCATGCCGCTGTCAGCATCGGTTTTCGTTCCATTCGCAGTGCTCGGTACGATGCTGACGAAGCACTTGCTGCCATTCAGACTGATTTTAGAATGATGATCCAAGAAAGCGGGAGTAAGGCTGCTTGCAGAGGGGGAAGCATTAACTTCTGAGCGCCTGCTGCGATTCACCAGGAAAATCGATAGTCATGGTATGAGTGCCTATCAGCTCGAAAGACAGTACATGAGCATCTGCGGAATTGAGTGATATATAATATCATGATCGATGTGGGCATAATTGGAACTTTTAATTTCTCTTGATGCATCTAAAAACACAATCGACTTCGGACCCCATACATATCCTGTATCGAGCATTATACAATTGTAGAAAGCAGCTGCAGGGAAACATCCTTACTCCTCTTGACAAAACCGGTCTCATTCTGGTATATGGTAAAAATATCGGAATCACAGCAGATTTCATTCATCGGGCAATCTGCCCTGTACTTTGCCAAACACAATAAAAAAGGGCCAGCGCCGCGAAACGGATCAACCACTCCAGCCAAAGAAAAAAATTCAAATGCTGCCACCTTTTTCGTGCTCAAAGCGTCTATATAGATGACCGGAAAGCAAGGGGCTTGATAGGAGGCCATCCAGTGTGGTAAAAAGATTAGATAAAGATGACTTCACCCGTCTGGTGCTGCAGAATCAGACGGCCATGTTCCGAACCGCCCGGGCAATCGTGTCAACCGACGAAGACGCAGAGGATGCGGTACAGAGTGCCATTTGTACTGCCTTTACGAAGCTGGATGCCCTGCGGGACCCTGCAAAATTCAAATCGTGGATCCTGCGGATCGTAGTTAACAACTGCTATGACCTATGCCGGAAGTACCGGCCAATCACTGATCTGTCTGAAGTACAGGACTTTCTGCCTGCAGACGATCCGGATCCGACTGAGCGGCTGTCCCTATGGGAAGCGGTGCTATCACTAAACCCGGAAATGCGCTCCGTGGTAACACTGTTCTATTATGACGGATTTTCCATTCGGGAGATCAGCCGCACTTTAGGGATCAGCGATGTAGCAGTAAAAACCAGATTGTCCCGCAGCAGAAAGCAGCTGCGCCTTTTGCTGGCCGATGAACAAGGAGGGGTCTATGGATCAATTTGACGAGTTGCTCCACCAGCGTGCCGCTGAGGAATCATTTCCGCTCCCGGAGGATTATGCCGGTCGGGTGTTCCAAACCTGCGCGGCTCTGGACGAAAATTCCCGGCGGCGTCAGCGACGCCACTGGGAAACATGGGCCGCGGCAGCGCTTGCGCTGTTCATCACAATTCCAAACGTATCCCCCGCAGCTGCGGCAGCGATGGCGGAGGTCCCTGGGCTGGGGGCGTTGGTGAAAGTGGTCACCTTCCGGAGTTACGCCTACAATGATGGACATAGTTCTATGGATATCTCCGTACCGGAGTTATCCGGCAGCGATGCAGCTGATACGGTAAATCAGGAAGTCCGCGCATACACCGACGAGCTGCTGACGCAGTTTTACAAAGACTGTGAACGCATCGGAAATGGCTATCAGGATCTGCGTGTATCCAGCGTGGTGCTTACTAACACGGACACATGGTTTACCCTTCGCATAGACGCCACACAAACGGAAGCCAGCAGCTATGCCTTCAGCCGCTTCTATCACATTGACAAAGCAACGGGACAAATGATCTCTCTGAGGGATCTCTTCCGCGATGGGACCGATTATGTGTCAGTGCTGTCCAATGAGGTGCTGCGGCAAGTGGAAGCGCAGATGTCCGCAAATCAAGCCCTCGCATACTTCCCGGAGGATTTTGCTGGGATCGACGCGGAGCAGAATTTCTATCTCGACGCAAACGGAAATCTCGTGTTGGTCTTCGACGAATTCGCGATTGCGGCAGGCTCTATGGGGATGCCGGAATTCACGATTGAAAAAAACATCTATCAAGACCTCTTAAAAGAAGCATATCAGAAAGGATTCGTATGATGAAAAAGAAATTATTTGTATTGCTGACGGTTGTATGTATTTTGGCGCTGGCTACCGCTTGCGGCAGCCAGACATCCGGCACGGACACAGATTCCAATGCCGGCACTCAAAGCGGAGCGCAGCAGGAGGAAAGCACCCTGACCGGCAAGCTGGACGAGAAAAAGGACTTTATGTTTGTTGTGACGGATGACCAAGGCGCTTCCTACCAGTTTTCCATCGACTCCTCCGCAAAGCCGGAAGGGTATGATGATGTTGCTGTGGGTGACTCCGTCACTGTGACCTACACCGGCGCGTTATCAGAGGTTGATCCCTTTGAGGGCACAATCGCTTCTGTGGAGAAAGTTAAATAACAATCATCCCTTGAAGATAACAAAAAAAGTAGAAATCGGAGCCGTTCTGGCTCCGATTTGTGCTTTTACCACCATTCGCTTGGCAGATTTTCCGTTGTTCACCATCCGACACTACCTTCCAATTCCGTTCGGGGTCATTTCGATGAACCGCTACTATTATCTCGTAGGAGCCTATGCACCATTAGCTTTGATGGTTACGATTATCAATCCAATATTTGGATAGCAAAAGAATAAAATGACTAAAATCTACTCTATGAAAAATAAGCCCCCAGAGAGACAGCCTCAAAAGGCCATTTCCTCTGGGTGCTCATTTCAGCGCTATTTTTCCAGCTCTTTGCTATTGGTCATACATAAAAGGCTTGTTTTGACCCCGGCATCATCTCATTAAGATAATCCGTCAAAAGAACCCGTCACTGAGCAAGAAAGTCAGAGACGGGTTCACTAACACATAGGCCTGAAAAAGGGCATGGAAAAGTGCAGAGATTTCTCCGCAAAAAGCGAATGAAAAGCTGTATCAAATTGGCCCGTATTGGGGCAATCCTTTCTGCATATAGGATATGATATCCAAAAACTCTCTTTTCAGGATGTTCGAGTAATTTCTCATCGGCGGGGCTTTCTTGAAATTTCTCTCAAGGCGAAGCCTCCGATTTTTTTCGAGTTGACAAGTGTTTTTTTGTAACTCCCAATTCCCTTTTGTGTTCCCGAAGTACAGGTTAGGGTTGGCTAATGTAGATTTATAATGTCAGATAGCAGGATTGCAATAGCAATAAACAAATAACTCAGCTTTTTCATACGCTTTACCATCCATTTCATTTTTTGCGTAGTATTAGTATTAGGCCTACAACCATCGAAAACACACATAGGATGGGAAGTGCGCCAGATCCACTTAGAGTAATCGTCGAAGCAGTATTTAGTTGCTCTGTTGCGCTTGGACTCATGACCATCAAAACTCCGAAAAGGATTAGACATACAGCACCAATCAAACAAAGGCCAATACCTACCTTCATCTCTATGGCTTTCGAAACTTTGGCATCTTCTACCTTCGGCGGTGCTTCCATTGTACCCTGATTGATTGTTTTTTCCTTCACAAGGTCATCAAGAGTAATGTTGAAGCACTCGCTTATGGGGAAATATGACACCTCATGGGGACAGGATATGGCGAGCCCCTTTATCATGGAGAATGACGAACTTATGGACGGCTGGCGTCCAAACCCGGATAGAAAAAGCTCCGCGATCGGCTAAGGGCTGCGCATTGCTGCCAATATAAGAAATCCCCGACTCCGATAGACAGGTGTTCGTAAAACAGGTTTAGACCGAAATTACGAAATGAGCATCTGTCAGGCGGGATTGGCAACGGAATAACGGGTATCTGGTGAGAGCCGGATACCCGTTATTTTTTGCCGCCACGAAAAGCAATAGATTTATTCACAGCTTTCAGGTATAATTGCCTTAAATCAATCTTATCCCATCCATTCCGAGTTTTTTTCGAAAAAGTTTGGAAGCATTGGAACAATTCAGCCGTTCTCATGCCATATATAGTAGA
>ERZ1504283.672-NODE-672-length-8494-cov-4.738595_pt1 | contig 8494 bp, 7 predicted proteins | sample MGYA00571869_ERZ1504283 | MGnify/ENA primary metagenome ERZ1504283 (study PRJEB39906, sample SAMEA3182110) | gut metagenome | biome: human; feature: gut; material: Stool; isolation source: human stools | place: Canada | collected 2013-04-23 ...
TCAGTTTCGTTTGTCAAGTACTTTTTTCAAATCTTTTTCAGATTTTTCTTTCCGATCTTTTCAGATCTTCAAGCACCCGACTCATTCACTTCATCGCCGTCAAACAGCTTTATTAGGATACCAAAATACACCTGAAATGTCAAGCATTTTTTCGAGTTTTTTCGAGTTTTTTGTCAGAAGCACTTTTTGCATGGTTTTTCGCACAATATCCAGTGTTTTTTCCAGCTTTGCTTTACTATAATACAATATCATACCAAGCTTTGAGGTGATTTACTTGCGGTTCTGGAAAATGAACGGCGCCGGCAATGACTTTATCATTATAAATAATATGGTAGAGCATCTTCCCGAAACCTGCTTTCCCACTTTGGCCCGCACTCTGTGCGAACGCCATCTGTCCATTGGGGCCGACGGTCTGATGATCGTAGATGCCCCGCTTCAGGGCGGTGACTATCGGATGCTGTTTTTCAATTCTGACGGCAGCCTCGGTGAAATGTGCGGCAACGGCGCCCGTTGCATTTGCCGCTACGGCTACGAAAATGGTCTGGCCGGCGAGATCCAGCATGTAGAGACCACTGCCGGTCTGGTAACTGGCCACCGCATCGACCAGCGTCTCTATCGGATTCGTCTGAATGATCCCACCACGGTCCGTTTGGATGCACCTGTGGTGATCGACGGCGTTCGCTATGAATGTTCCTATTTAGAATTAGGAGATCCCGGACTCCCCCACGCTGTGGTCCCGTATCCCAATTTGGCGCAGGCCGACGAAAACGCGCTGCGTGAATTGGGACGCAAGATCCGCTTCTATCCGGAATTCCCCAAGGGCGCTAACGTCAACTTCTGCGAGCTCACCGGTGAGGATGAGGTCTTTGAACGCACCTTTGAGCGGGGTGTGGAGGACTTCACCTATGCCTGCGGCACGGGAACCGGCTGCGTTGTCACCGCCCTTACCCTGATGGGAAAAGTCAGTGGCCAACAGGTCCGGGTCAATATGACCGGCGGCCAGCTCATTGTAGACGTAGATCTCCAGGGAAACTCCGTCCAAAACCTCTATCTTACAGGTCCCACCAATATTGTCTGCAAGGGCGAGGTCACGGACGAGGAGCTTTCGCTGAATTGATAAAGTTTGCCAACCCAAGTATCTGTTATCCAAACCAAAAGGAGTGTGTTTTATGGATAAGAAATCTGTCGCGAAAAACTACCGTTTCCTGATCATTCTGCTGTGCTGCATGGTAGCCGGTGCCCTGGTGGGCTGGTTCTTCCCTGCCTTCAGCCACGGTATCGCCTTCCTGGGCAAGGTGTTCATCAACCTGATGTTCTGCATCGTAGTTCCCCTGGTGTTTGCCTCCATCGCCGGCTCCGTTGCCAATATGGAGAGCCGCCAGCGAGCCGGTAAGATCATGGGCACCACCATCGTCACCTTTGTGATCACCGGCGCCATCGCCGCCGTCATCATGTTTGTTTTGATGAAGATTTTCCCGCCGGTGCTGTCCCCCTGGGCGGATCTGGCCGCCGAAGAGGTGGGCGAGCATGCCACCATGACGGAAATGATCGTCAATTTCTTCACCGCCGAGGACTTCGTGGGTCTGCTGAGCCGCCGGGCCATGCTGCCCCTGATTGTCTTCTCCATCCTCTTCGGTTTCTCCGTGCAAATGACCGGTGGAAAGGACTCCATCGTGGGCAAATGGCTGGCCGGTCTTTCCGACGTAATGATGAAGTTCGTGCAGATCATCACCTACTATGCCCCCATCGCCTTCTTCGCTATTTTCGCCGACCTGGTGGCAACCTACGGTGCCGAAGTCGCCAAAGGCTATGGCCGGGCGCTGCTGCTCTACTATCCCCTGTGCTTCATCTATATCTTCACTGCCTTCCCTCTGTTCGCCCGGTTCGGCGGCGGCAAGGGCGCCGTCAAGGTGATGTTCAAGCACATTGCCCGTCCCGCAGTGGTCTCCCTTGGTACCTGCTCCTCTGTTGCCACCATTCCCACCAACATGGAAGAGGCTCTGGAAACCGGCGTCAGCAAGGACATTGCCGGCATGGTGCTGCCTCTGGGCGCCACCATGCACATGGACGGCTCCTGCTTCTCCTGCGTGCTGAAGATTGCCTTCGTGCTGGGCGTGTTCGGTGAGGAACTCAGCTGGTCCCGCCTGCCTTTCATCGTGCTGGTGGCCGTACTGTCCTCCGTGGGCATGAGCGGCGTTCCCGGCGGCGGCTACATCGGCGAGTACATCATCTGCTCCATCTTCTTCCCCAGCCAGATGGAGTTGGCCTTCCCCATTTTGGTGGCCATTGGCAATCTGGTGGATCCTCCCGCTACCATGATCAACTCCGCCGGCGACTATGTGGTCAGCTACATTGTCTCCCGCTTCGTGGAAGGCAAGGACTGGCTGCAGAAGCAGCTTAACAACGCCTGATCGGTTTCCATATCAGATAACAATCCGTCCCATCGGCTAAGACCGATGGGACGGCTTTTACGATCTCCTCCTGCGCTCGATTGCGTCCTACATCCAATCCCCCCTTGAATACACCGGGCTTAGCGCTGTCGGAAATGCAAAAACGCGGCATAGTCGGACCGGTCAGCATAGGTGCTTCGCTTCCCGCTCCCCGGAGTGCAGAGGCTCTCCTATATTGCCCACGCCCCTCCTTCCACCGTACCAGCTGCTTCTTGCCGTATATGCGGGTATTATATGCAAAAACGCAGCCCTCACGATGAATCGTGAGGGCTGCCGTTCTATTTTGGGTTTTGGTTCGGCCGTTCTCAGCCGATTTACTGAGCTGCGGACTCGTCGCCCATGCCCATATCCTCCATGCCGAAATCATCGTCGGAGGGAACATCGGTCTCGTCTGCCGCCACCTCGTCCGGAGAGGGGATAAACTCGCTGAGGTACGCCTCTTCGGGAAGTCCCGCCAGGAAACCGGGCAGGTTGATGATCACATTGTCCATCTTCCGGGGAACAGGGATATTATAGGCATAAACCTCTTCCGTTCCGCCCTTCTGCTGGGTGATCTCCAGCGTCACGGTCAGCGTCTGGCCGATGCAGGTAGCAACGCCGCGCTCCTTGTCGTAGAGCTTGGCTACCTGCTGACCATCCACATACACCACCGTCTTATAGGCGGGCTTGTAGGTCTGGCCGTCATATTCCAGGGTCTTGCTGTCCAGATAGATCGTATGCCCACGGCCAATGATGGTCATGGTATAGCCGATCGCCACCAGCAGGACCACCGCTAAGATTTGAAAGAGAAGTCTCCGCTTTGCTTTCATTTCGATGCCTCCTCTTCCGCAGCCTGCTCAGCAGCCAACTGCTGGCCTGCCAGGCTCTTGTTCTTGCGCTTCTTGGACTCATACATGACCAAAGCCAGCGTAATGACCGCATAGGACACAAACACGCGGAAATACTCGCCGATCATGGAGTCGCCGGTAATGGCAGCACCGGTCTTGGGTGCCACAATGAACATGGTGTGGAACAGGATCACGCCCAAAAATACGTTGCCGATGCTCGCCCTATCCACAGAGGCACCGCCCACCAGCAGAGCCGCGATGGCGAACATACCAATCTGGGTATGAGCTGTATAGGTGGGGAAGTTACCTACGTTCTGTAGGTAGATGATCATGCCGAAGCCGGCGAACACCGTGGAGATCACCATGGAGATCACGCGGGTGCGCTCCACATTGATACCGGCATCCCGGGCCACTTCCATATCCTGACCCACAGCCCGCATATCCTGGCCCAGCTTGGTCTTGCGGAACCAGACGATGAACAGGCAGGCCAGACCGATGATCAGCAGGGTCAGTACAGGGATCTTCACGCCGCCCACCTGAACAGCCAGCAGGTTGTCCAGACTCTGGCGCATGCTCAGCAGGCTCACGGTGTTGCGGATGCCGTAGCCGCGGGGAAGCTTCAGGGAATCATGAACGATGGGAATGATGGGGCCCATCATGAACAGCACCACAAACTGGTACACGCCGTTCATGGTAAAGGAGATCATATAGCTGGTGATCATCTCCCGGCCCTTGGAGCGGTTCAGGATCTTGCCGATCATCACGCCCAATGCCACAGAAATGGGGATGGAAACGATAGCGGCCAGGATCATGCCGGGGATGCCCCAAACCTGCCAGTCAGCGGCGAAGATCAGCCCGATCTCGCCGGCCATGGCGCCCAGCGTCATACCGAAGTTCATACCCATGCCTGCCATAACAGGGATCAGCAGGCTCAGGATCAAGAATGCGTTACGGCCCAGACGGGTCATGACCTCATTCAAGAGGTAGGACCAGGAAAAGCCCGCCTGCGGAATACAGTACGCGCAGATCAGGATGAACATAATGGGGACGGTGTTGTTGCGGATGAACTGCAAAAGCTTCTGCCCGAAGCTCTGGCTGCCGGGTACATTCGTCTTTTTCATGCTCATTTCCCTCCTTCCGTCTTACGGGTCAGAGCGTAAACGATCATGCCGTTAGAGACGATGATCCGGATGACCTCGCTGATGTCCAGATGCACGATGGCGTTCATCACGGTGGGTGTCATGGTGACAAGGCCCTGATAAAGGATCGTGCCGATGATAACGTTGGTAATGCTGGCCTTGTTCACGCTGGCGCCGCCGATCAGAATAGCCGCCACGGCGGGGAACGCCATGTTCAGGGGCGCCATATAGATCTGTACAAAGCCGAAGCCCTGCTCATACAGCAGGATGCCCACAGCGCCCAGCCAAGTGGAAAGCACCACAGACAGCAGACGGGTCTTGTCCACGCTGATACCGGCAGCCTTGGCGAAGGTGGGGTTGGAGCCCACAGCCGTCATGGCGGTACCGGTCTTAGTGTGTAGGAAGACCCACATCAGGAATGCCAGCAGAGCGAAGAACAGCAGGCTGCCGGTGGGGATCACCAGATTGATGCCAAACCGGTTCAGGTCGATCTGCAGGAACTTCGCCAGGAACTGATCGTAAAAACCTTCCAGAGAGATGGTGGTACGCAGGCCCTTACCGGCAAAGCCCCAAACCATCGTCGGGCTCTTGTAGGGCAGCAGCAGCCACATCATGCACATGAATGACACGGAGGAAAAGCCCACATAGGTAGCGACCATCATTTCGCCGCCCTTGATCTTGTTGAGCATCCAGCCGTAGCCGCCGCCCAGCACCAGTGCAAAGGGCGTGGCGATGACAATAGCCATCAGGAAGCTCATGCCGCCGGTGAATCCGAATTCAATGGAAAGAGTTGCACCCAGCAGGCCGGAGATGATGCCCAGAGGCAGGCCGAAGTTCAGGCCGCAGCCGGAGTGGATCATGGGGACCATGGCCAGCACCATAATGGCGTTCCAGCTGAAGCGGTTGATGACGTTGGTGATCTGCGTAGCAAAGTCCACGCCGGCCACCGGTGCCAGAATGAACATCAGCAGCAAAAAGCCGGTGATGATCAGGCGGGGCACGCCATAGCTGTTGACGAGCCGCCGCAGCTTGCTCTGCTCCGCAAGCGTATTTGTCGTGTTATCCATACTTCCTCCTTATTTGACCTGGCTGACCATCAGCGCGCCGAACGTCTCGGAGGATTCGGTGGCCGGGAGGATGCCGACGATCCTGCCGCCAGAGACAATGGCGATCCGGTCGCAGGTGGTGCGCAGCTCCTCCAGCTCAGAGGAGATCATCACCACGGTAACGCCGTTTTCACGGTTAAATTTCTTCAGTGCGTCCAGCACCAGCGCCTTTGCGCCCACGTCGATACCGCGGGTAGGCTCCGAAACGAACAGGAACCGGGGCTGCAGGGCAAAGGCCTTGGCCAGGCACACCTTCTGCTGGTTGCCGCCGGAAAGCTCTCTGGCCTTCTGCTTGGAGCTGGTGCACTTGATCTTCAGTTCGTCGATATACTTCTGCGTCACATCATGGATCGCCTTGGTATCGCGCCAGGTGATAGGACCGTATTTCTTCAGGAACTTGTTCTGGATCTGCATGGCCGGGAAAGCAACGTTCCATTCCAGCGTCTCGTCCAGCAGCAGGCCCACGCCGCGGCGGTCCTCTGACACGAAGGCAAGCTGCGCGTCCAGGCACTTCCGGGGATTGTTCAGGGGAATGGGCTTGCCGTCAAATTCCACGGTGCCGCCGGCCTCATACAGGCCCATGACACCGTTGGGAATACCCAGCTTGCCCTGACCTGCCAGACCGCCGATACCGAGGATCTCACCCTCCTTGACATCCAGATTCACATTCCGGACGATCTCGCCGGGCATATCCACCCACAGCTTACGGATGGACATGATCGTCCGGGCATCAGAACAATCCCGAACCTCCCGGACCGCACTGAGGTCCACGCTGCGTCCCACCATGCACCTGGTGATCTCATCCACGCTGGTCTCGGAGGCAGGCGTGTCCTTCACTACCTTGCCGTCCCGCATGATGACTACCTTGTCACATACGTTCAGGACTTCCTGAAGCCGGTGGGTGATGAAGATAACAGCGATGCCACGGGACGCCATGCCCCGGATGGATTCCAGCAGAGCCGCGGCCTCCTTCTCCGTCAGAACGGCGGTAGGCTCGTCCAGGATCAGCAGCTTGAGCTGGTCCTTGCTCAGCTCACGGGCGATCTCGGTGAACTGCTTATGACCAACGGGCATATCGCTGATGACCATATTCTGGTCGATCTCCACGCCCATTTTGTCAATGGCCTCTGCGGCCTTGGTCTTCATTTTTTTATAATCGAGCGTATTCAGCCGGGGGCCGAACACCTCGGAAATGACGTTCTTCTTTTGGGGCTCACGATTGAGCAGAATGTTTTCCGTGGCAGTAAAGCCGGGGATCAGAGAGAACTCCTGATGCACCATGCCGATACCGGCCTCCAGTGCATCAAAGGGCGTATTAAAGGTGACTTTTTCACCATTGATGAGGACGTCGCCGCCGTAGCCGCCGGTTTCCCGGATGACGTCCATACCGAACAGGATCTTCATCAGCGTGGATTTACCCGCGCCGTTTTCGCCTGCCAGGCCCAGGACTTCACCAGCCTTCAGGGTGAAGTTGATGTCCGTCAGGACCTGGTTGCCGAAGAAGTCTTTTTTGATGCCGCGCATCTCCAACAGGGGAGCCGTATTACTTTCCATAAATGATACCCTACCTAATAAGAGAGGAGGAGGGTCGCCCCTCCTCCTCAGTTTAGAATGAGCGAGAAAAAACGCTGCTTATTTCACAGTGAAATACTTCTCGGGAACCTCAACTTCGGTGGAACCCATGAACCAGCCGGGATCACCCATGATGTAGGTGTCCTGATACACCAAGAAGGTGTTGTCGGCCTTGACGCCGGTGGTGGCGTTGGTGTAGTTGGAGCCGTTCCAGGAAGCCTCGGGAGAGAACTCGTGGTAAGCCTTGGCGATATCGTCGATGTCGCACAGCTCGCTCTCGCCGTTGATGACATTCAGCGCGTGCTGGGCCAGACCAGCAGTGGTGGTGTAACCGTAGGAGTAAGCCCAGGTGCCGAAGCGGCCAGCGCCGCCGGCCTCGCAGATCGCGTCCTCGACCTTGGCCAGGATCTTCTGGAAGTCGCCGGCCTCAGCGGTCAGGTCGATGCCCAGAGCGCCGGGATAGCCCATCAGGGGAGAGGGCAGGTCAGCCTCGATGAAGTAGCCGCCGTACTGCAGCAGCTGCTTGAGCAGAGGCTCGGTGTGAGCATCGTTGGTGCAGAAGTAAGCGGCCTTCTCGCCGTAGGTCTTGGACCACTCAGGGACCTTCTCCAGGATGTAAGCCTGAGCACCGGCCACGCCGACGTCAGAGGTGGGATCGGGAGCGGTCTCCATTTCGAACTTCATGCCAAACTCCTCGCAGGCGGCCTTCATAACCGCGATACGACGGCTCATGGTCTCATAAGCCAGGTGACGGGGGAAGGAGATGTGCACGAAGGTGTCGCAGCCCAGCTCGTGAGCGGTGCGGATGATCAGATAACCACGGGACACGAAGTCGTTGTTGCAGACCAGGTCGGCAGCGGAGCCGATCTCGGGCAGATCCTCGTGAGCCTCACCGGCGATGCAGATAATGTCGGGGCGGGATTCCTTGATCTTGCGGAAAGCCTCGGTGGTGCCGGGAACAGCCTGGTTCACGATGATGGCCTTCATGTCGGGATCAGAGGACAGGTTCACGATGTTCTGGATGGTGGTCTCCAGCTCCTCGGTGAAGTTGTCGGGATAGATGGCCAGCGTGACCATATCCTCGCCATACTCAGCCTGGAAAGCCTCGGCGCCGCGGCGGTCGTCCTCGGACTGAGAGACGGAACCGGTCACGATACCGATCTTGTAGGTGGCGGCAGCATCGCTGCCATCGTTGCTGTTGTTGTCACCATTGCCGTCAGTTGCGGGGGCGTTGTTGCCGCCACATGCCGCCAGGGTGAACACCATGGCCAGCGCCAGCAGCAAGCTTAAAAACTTCTTCATACTTACCTCCTGTTTTTTCATTTTTTTTGCAAAATGGTGCTATGGGGCTCTATAATTTTAACAGATTTGTTCCCATTTTGTCAATACAATACCGCCCG
>ERZ1504283.674-NODE-674-length-8459-cov-2.586744_pt1 | contig 8459 bp, 9 predicted proteins | sample MGYA00571869_ERZ1504283 | MGnify/ENA primary metagenome ERZ1504283 (study PRJEB39906, sample SAMEA3182110) | gut metagenome | biome: human; feature: gut; material: Stool; isolation source: human stools | place: Canada | collected 2013-04-23 ...
GTTCCGCTGCCATGCGTTCACGCTCCATCCGTTCCGCCTCGGCTTTCTCTCGGGCTGCCTGCTCTGCAGCGATACGCTCCTGTTCTGCCTTTTCCTTGGCAGTCTGTTCCGCTTTTGCCTGCTCTTTCGCTGCCATACGTTCGCGCTCCGCCTCGCCAGACACCTCTTTGTTATAGGCTTCCACTCTGGCGGCGGCTTCCGCACCGGCTATCTCCGCCACTTTCTCAACAGAGGCAGGGAGGGTGACGATGACCATGTTGTGCAGGGATTTTCCGTTCCCGTCCGTATAGGCTTCGTCAAACAACTGGTCGGTGACGAAGTTCGACTCTTTTATCTTGCCGCGCACAATCAGTTCCGACTTCACACGATTGCGGCGTGTCTTTGCCACTTGCGCCGCAGTCTGTTCTTCGTTGCCGTCCGTAGCGTAGCTTGTCACTAAAAGATACATTTGTCCGGCTTCGATGGCGGGGCGGTGTTCGTCGATGGCTGCAAGCAACCGCTCAAGTTCCTGTCCGTTGCCGCTCCACGGGGAGAAGAACATATCGTTCTCTGCCACGAACCGGAAACGGTAGGCAGTGGAGTCCGGCTTCTCCTGTGCCGAAAGCGACAATCCTGTAACGGCAAGAAAGACCGTCAATAATATTCGTTTTATCACTGTCATATTTGATAAGATTTGTTGTTACGGGTTAATAAAAAAGCATATCGGCGGCGTATGCGGGCATTGTTGTTCCATGCTCCGGCATACACCGCCGACGGATATGACGATACGCGCCCCCGATTGGTGAGGGCGGCATGTAAAGGTTCGGATAATAACGTGGAAAGGAGAGATATTCCGGAAAACGGACTCTCCGTAAGTGATTGGTATTTAAGGAATATTTTGTATATTGACGCGCGTAGCCATGAGAGAGAGAGAGAGAGAGAGAGAGAGAGAGTAACCGAATTATCTGAATATCCAAATAATCGGCACACATTTTAAGCGCATCGGACAAATATTTTCCGGATATGGAAACAACTTTACGAAACGGTAATGACACGAAAAAAGCCTCCGTCTTATAGGACGAAGCACCGCCTGAACAAAAAATATTTGTTATATACGGGTGGTATTTATATGTGCTTTTATTGCCGTTCATACATCGTTAACAAAACATTCTCGAAATACAATAGCAAAAGTACAAATAATTTCTCATTCCGCAATGAATTGAATGATATTATTTTGCAGAAACTTTTCCGGCAAGGCGGTTCCACTTTTTCATATTTGCTTTTGCCTGTCTTATACCCCTATCGGATTGACTTTCATCGTTTCTAAGTTCAGGAACAGCCCGTGATGCTCAATCATCCCGTGGCGGAACATTTTCCAGAGGATATTGCAGCCGAGTTGCGCCAGCGTGGAGTTGATAAACAGATCCTGTTTTTCCAATGCCTCTGCCAGTGAGCAACTCGGTCCGGAATCCACTTCTTTCACTCTCGCATATTTCACAAAACGGGTAATGACTTTCAGTGAGCCGACCGTTTCATACATCGTGGAAACCGGCTGTTTGATTTTCTTCGGCACGGTTCCCAGTACAACCTGCCCGGCGGTCTTTGTATTCCCGAAATCCATCCAGTAGAGCGGCGTGTTATTGTCCGTATAGGAGGATGAAGGAACTTTCGCAAGCACGTTCCACAAATCGAGTCTGGATTTTATATTATCCGTACAGGTAATGGTGATGTTCGCAATTTCGGTCCGCTTTACCTCCTTCAATACCGACGGATAGAAACTCGCCTCCGCTTTCCAGTCGTTTCCGAAAAAATTGTTTATCCTTGTGACCAGACATTGTGACTTGTTCAGTCCCAGGTCCGACGGTCCGAAGAGCTGCCGCCCAATGTTTGCGTCCGTCACGATGTCTGGATCGTAGACCGTTACGAACAATCCCGGATGTCCGAGTGCACGGAGCGTGACATCCAGTCTTGCCATACCGGTCAGCACTTGCGAGCCTGTACCGCCCGCGCCTATGATGTTTACCGTCACCGGATGTTGCGGGTTCATCAGGTAACTGTCTGTATAATGTACTCTTTTCATCGCAATATGTCTTTTAGTTTCAGTTTTTTTAAAGGTTGCAGTTCGTCAAGGTCAAAAGGCTTGTCCTTTGCCGCTTTCGTTACCAGTACCAGATTGGATTTCGTGGGGTTCCCACCTCCACCCAGATGGGAGAACTCCGTCAGCCAGAACCTCTTTTCCCAATACTCCAGCAGGTTCGTGTAGGTCAGGTCTTTCGGCTTCTCAATTTTTGCGGAGCCCAGACAGACGCTCGCTCCCGTCACATTGAAGAACGGAGCCGCAAAAAGGTCCGAATTGTCTGTCAGTTCAACATCTGTATAGGCATAGACATTCAGACGGTTTTCTCCGGCCTCATAGATCACGCCCGGCAGGTTGTATTCCGCGCTTTCAATCTTCAGGATGTCATGGAAGAACATCATGCGCTTTTGGGGCGGGTTGTACCAGATGTATTTCTCACTGCCCTTGCGCGGGTCAAACCACAGCAGGTTGGACGGTATCCTGCCGTATGGTGTCACACTGTGGCTTTCGGAATAGCCCCGTACCAGTTCGTTCATGAACTCCACCGTCACCGGACGGCCTTCGCCCATTGTCCCATTTTCGTCTATGTCCCTGACTTCGATAAAATAACCGTCGTCATCCGTGCTGTGGTTGTCATTCTCTTCCGCATAGACAATCAACGCCGCCCTCGGATGAAGCAGCGTCCTCAGTTTTCTTGTAAGTTCATTCGTTTCTACCATAATCTTTCAATATACAATGTTAATAAATTCATCCGCCCACTTGAAGAACCGTTCCGGATAGTCATCCATGATAAACAGGCGGTCGGTTTCCGGTGACAGGGCACAGGTGGTAATCGGGATGATATCGTATGTCTCCTGGCTGTTATTATTGTAATAGTCCACCAGATATTCGGACACCATGTCGTCGCAGTCATAGACCACCCTTATCTGCTGATCCAGACGCATCGGCTGAAAATCCGGTTCCTCCTCGTAAAAGGCATCATAGCCGTATTGCATGATACCGTGTTCCGGGTTAAGGAAGGGCAATCCCTTTTTCATCGCTCCGACAATGGAACGCTCGAAGTCGTTTTGCGGGGTGTATTTTTCAAGTGCCTTCGGCAAATCCTTGTAATAGGACTTTTTTTCAACATGCTTTAGCAGCCTGCCGATTTTCCCTTTCTCGTATGACCGTACCAGTTCCAGTCTTTTGACAGTTTCCTCTTCCTCCTCCTGCGAATCATCCTCTTTCAGCCACATGAATATATAATCCGTGTCCTCTTCGTCCAAAATGGTAGAGATTCCGTTTGCCCACATCAGCTTGTTAATGAATGTAATGGAAATCCTCCTGAGCGTAGAATTGAGAGATTCAACGAATTTCATCGGGAAATAGTACAAGGTCAGTTCGCCCCATTTGTGACACTTCCACAGATTGAAATAGAGCCTGCCGTTATCCTGTTCGATATTCACATTCATCCCTTCCCCGACAAGTTTGTCCATCTCGTCGTACAGATTGGCTATGCTTGCCCCGATACTTTTGCCCGGAGTATGCACCGCTTCCTGTTTCAACAAAAGGGCATAGTTGAAAAACGAGTCACGCAGGAACTCGTAGTTTTCCTGCGTAATCACGTTGATGCCATTACTGCCGTATGAATCCACGACAATACTTTTCTGTGCTATCGGGGCAAGTGCCGTATTCAGAAAAGAATTACGGCCCCGCTTGGAGCCGTAATCCGTTCTGTCCTGTTCACACCGTGTCGTACATTCCGTTCTGTCTGGCCGATGATGAGCCTTGCGAGCAGTGCCGACTGATGTTCGTCCAATGGTACACATGATTTCTTCTTTTTATTGTCCTTCTTCATGGTTTCCTATCCTTTTGTCCCGATGGTGGTCTTGAACTCGTACACCGCCTTGTCATTCTTGATGACCGGTCCGTGTACCGTCGCCGTGGTCAGCTCCGGGTAGAAGTTGGAGTAGTAACTCATGACCATTTCGGGGCTGTCCGACGGGTTGGGATCGTCGAGCGTAATCATTCCGCTGCCTTTCTTGAACGTGAACGAGCGTGTCATTCCTGTGATTTCGAGTGCCATAATCTTAAACTGTCTGATAAGGTGAATACTTGGGTTCTAACATGGATTGGGGAAAATCGGGATATTCCTCGTAATCCTTGGGATTGTAATTGATTTCTCCGTCCGCGGGATATTGCGCAGGGTAGTCTTCGGGAGAGAATGCCTGTTCCTGCCAGTGCGTGTCAGACTGTGCCCCGTATGGAGGCTGCGGAGCCGTAGGCTGTTGTCCGGCATATTGCGGCTGTGGCGGAAGCGGTCTTTGCGGCGGTTGTTGCGGTGGCCACATCGAAGGCTGTTGCAGCGGTTGTGCCGTCATAGGCCGCTGCGGTTGTCCTGCTATCGGTCTCGGAGCCTGGGGCTGCGGCGGATAGGGCGGTTGCTGCATGGGAACTGCCATTGGTCGTGGCTGTGGCTGTTGTGCCGTTGCCGCCATAGGTTGCGGTTGCTGCTGTGGCTGTGGCTGCGGTTGCGGTGCCGGTTCATCCATCAGCTCGAACAGGCTGCCCTTGTTCATCGCCTTCTTCTGTTCCTCCACCATGCTGTCAATCTTCTTCAGGTCTTGCGGCTTGGCATGGAGGCGTGCCTGGCCGAGTGCGGAGACAGCCTCGCTGTGCTTCCCGGCGGCAATCAGTTCCTCCGCCTTCTTGAGATGCTTCTCGTACTTCTCGCGTTTCTCCTTCTCCTCCTTCGTCTCTTTGGCTTTTTCTTCCTTCGCCGCCTTGCTGTCGGCAGCGGCCTTGTCAGCCTGCGCCTCGAACTGCGCCATGTTGGTGATCAGTCCCGCCACCTTCTGTATCGGCCGGGCGACGGTTTGCAGGAATCCCGCGTCCAGTTCCTCCGGCAGTCCGCTGACCGTCAGGGGCACGATGTGGTTCTGGGCCTCGTCCTTCAGCCCGTTCGACTTCGGCAGTGTGGATACCGCCATTTGTCCGTTCGCTTTGCGGATGACTATCGTGAGGTCCACGCCCTCGGTCATCATCTGGTTGATTGCTGTAAAAAACATAACTGTAATAATTTAAAGTGTGAATAATCGTATTTTTTATCGGTTGAAGAACTCCGCCAGCAGCCTGTCCCTGTCGGGATGGTGGCATATTTCCAGGATGGGGTTCAGCAGCGTGGAGATGTGTACCGGTCCTGTGCCTCTTGGCGGGAACTTGACTACGGGATTCGGCTCCACTGTCCTTTTTCTTCTTGTTGCGGGCATCGGCATCTGCACCGGTGCCATCGGCGGTCTTGAGATGATTGCTTGGTTCATGACTTTATAATTTTAATTGTGAATATCCGGGCTTTGGCAGCCCGTTGAACTACAAGGGCTTTACGGTAAACGCTTCCGGAAAGGCAAGGCTTTCGGGAAAAATACCGGAGCGCAGCGAGGATGATTTTTCCGCGAAACCCGAAGGGCCCGGCCTTGCCGTCCGAAAAGAAGCGTTTGCCAACTTTGCCCTGTAGTTCACGGCTGTCAATGGCTGTATGCGCTTCCCTGTCTTTTCCATGCGTGTCCTCGTCATTCTCATTTCCATAAGGCATGGGAAACAAAAAGAGCCGCCCGAAAGGACAGCCCTGTTCCGCGAGGTGATATTTGGACCTGTATGGTATATCCGCTTCATATGTCTGTATCTTTAGAAAACCAGATAGCTGAGAATGCAGAAAAGTATAGCCGCCGCTACCAGCAGGCAGGCTATTTTATATAAAAACCTGAAGAATCCCTTGAAACACACGATGGCGACTGCCGCCCATACGGGCGATATTCCTCTTGAGTGGAGATAGCTGAACACGATGAAGGCGACAATGGCCAATGCCATAATCCTTATCCATTTGGCTGTCCTGAGTTTTTCGATACATTCCCTTGTTTTCATGACCGTATATGGTTAATGGGTGAAACATGTCATTTCCAATTTCAGGGGCCGGAAAGCGGACCGCCTCCACCGGCAAGGTTTTCGGGGAAAATACCGGAACGCGAGTGAGGATGATTTTCCCCGAAACCTGCAAGGCCCGACCTTGCGGGTGGAAACGGGCGGTTCCGCTACCTTTGCCCTTGAATTGGAATGGCAGTGCATTATTTCCCCTTCCCTCCCTTGGGCTTGGGGAACGAGAGTTTCAGGTTGAAGTCCGCGTCAAAGGCTACCGCGGCGTCGAAAGAGGCCCCTTTCTTGCCCTTGACCCCCTTGATCAGCCTGGTGGAGCCGGAAGAGAAAAGCTGTTCCAGATGCTGGTCGGTCAGCTCCTTGTTCAGGAAACGGCGGAACACCAGCAGTCCGCACCCCTCATGGTCGCACTTGGCGACTTTTGCCTTCACTATCACATTGCCGGTCTTGCACTTGGGGCAGGTAAAGGCGCGTGACGACGGTTCGGGGAATTTGAGACGCAGTATCTCACCGGTCACTTTCTCGGTGTATTCCCGGATGGAGAGCATGAAGCTTTCCGGATCGAGGGTGTGCCCCTCTATCTGTGCCAGTGCCTTCTCCCATGTACCGGTCAGTTCGGCATCGGCCACCATCATGCCCTTGACCGACTCGTAGAGGTAAAGCCCCTTTTCCGTCGGGCGGATGCTCTTGCCGGAACGCTCGATATAGTCACGCTTGAAAAGGGTCGTGATGATGGCGGCACGGGTAGCGGGCGTGCCGATGCCCAGCTCCTTCACCGCTTCCCGTGCCTGTCCGTCAGCGATTTCCTTACCGCAGTTCTCCATGGCGGTGAGCAAGGTCGCTTCCGTGTAAAGGGGTCTGGGCAGGGTCTTTTTCTGTGCCAGCCCGTATCCCATGACCGGGATTTCCTCGCCTTCGGCAAACACCGCCGTTCCCCCGTTACCTTCCGGCTCGTCCTTTTCACGGTCTTCCTTCCGGGAGAACACGGCACGCCAGCCGGGATTGACGATGACGGCGGATTGTGAGCGGAAATCCATACCCTCGCACACGCACTCCATCTTCAGTGACTCTTTCTCGCAGCGTGGAGAGAAGGCTTCCAGCATCCTTCCGGCTATCATCTCATAAACAACCGCTTCCGCCTCGGACAGCCCTTCGGGAACGACGCCCGTGACGATCAGTGCATGGTGGTCGGTCACTTTCGTGGCGTCCACGCTCCGGGTGTTCAGGCCGGAAAGGTCGAAAGTCCGTCCGTATTCCCTGAACCAGGGCATGGTGATGACCTTTTCCAGCAAGGCCGGGACATGTGCCATGACATCCTCCGGGATATAACGGCTGCCCGTTCTCGGGTAGGAGACCAGTTTCTTTTCGTACAGGGACTGGGCGATGGAAAGGGTCTTGTCCGCCGAAAGGTCGTGGTGGATGTTGCAGTCCTTCTGTAGTGCGGTAAGGTCATACAGAAGCGGAGCCTGCTGAAATACCGTCTTTCGTTCTACCTTATTTATGGTCACCACAGAGTCGGAAGTAATGCGCCTGTACGCGGCCTCCGCCCCATTCTTGTCCCTGAAGTCCTCCGGGTGGAAGAACTGCCGGTGCACGTCGTCTTTTTTCAGCGCGATATGCAGCTGCCAGTATGGAGTGGAGACGAAGTTCCGGTTTTCCTTGAAGCGTGCGCATATCATGGCGAGCGTGGGAGTCTGCACACGGCCTATGGAGTTGTTCGCCGATCCGGAGGCTGTCGCCAGGGCGCGGCTCGCGTTCATGCCCACCAGCCAGTCGGCCTTCGCACGGCTGTCGGCGGCGGCATAGAGGCTGTCGTATCCGCTTCCCTCCCTGAGGTTCGCCATGCCCTCGCGGATGGCCTCGTCGGTAAGCGAGGAGATCCACAGCCGTCTGAAGGGCTTGGTATAGCCCAGATAAGAATATATCCACCGGAAGATAAGTTCCCCCTCGCGGCCCGCGTCCGTTGCCACGATGATGCTGTCGCATTTGGAGAATACTTCATCAATGATTTTGAGCTGTTTGCCGGCGGCGATGTCCGTCACCATCCCCCTGTCCGTGCGTATCTGCCGTGGCACAAGGCGGAACGGTTCGGGAATCATCGGGAGGTCTTCGGCGGTGGTCCTCGTGTAGCCGTATGTTCCCGGCAATGCCAGCGACACTAAATGTCCCAGCGCCCATGTCACCATGTAGCCGTTTCCTGTTATGTAGCCGTCCATTTTTTCTGTAGCCCCGACTACGCGGGCTATGTCCTGACCGACACTCGGTTTCTCTTATCACAAGTAAATTATTATCCAAAGTTTTGATTTATTCTGATTGATACTCAATGGTTTTTCTTTCCAACTTTATCTTATGGCTTATGATAATATGCCATAAGATATGTATCTAACAACGATTGATTTTAGTTTCGTAAAAAATGATTTTATGCCAATTATGATAAAAAAACGTATATTTGCAGATATTGTATAAATGTATTATATAGAATGTAAATTAACGC